>ENA-OQHF01000424-OQHF01000424.1-human-gut-metagenome-genome-assembly--contig:-NODE-424-length-26768-cov-4.925153_pt1 | contig 26768 bp, 25 predicted proteins | sample MGYA00242559_ERZ504709 | MGnify/ENA primary metagenome ERZ504709 (study PRJEB26092, sample SAMD00036203) | human gut metagenome | host: Homo sapiens | study: EMG produced TPA metagenomics assembly of... | reverse complement strand
AGTAGGCAGCCAAGGCGTTTGCCACATTGTGGCGTCCCATGGCGGGGATGTTCACCACAAAGGTGCCGTGCTCCTGATCCTCCAGCACAAAACTCATGCCGTCCGTCTCCTGCCGGATAGACAGGGCGCAGACGTCTGCGTTTTCATCGCTCAGGCTGAACCACACCGGGCGCACATGGGCGGGGAGCACTGCCTTGCGCAGGAAGGGGTCGTCGTAGTTCAGCACCAGCGGCGCGCCCTCCGGCAGACCGTTGCAGATCTCCAGCTTTGCCTTGCAGATGTTCTCCTGACTGCCCAGATTGCCGATGTGGGACACGCCGATGCAGGTGATGATGCCCACATCCGGCCGTGCTGCCCGCGCCAGACGGTCGATCTCGCCGGCGTGGCTCATGCCCATCTCGATGACCGCGTACTCGGTGCTGCTTTCCAGCCGCATCAGGGTGCGGGGCATGCCCAGCTCATTGTTCTGGTTGCCCTCGGTCTTGATGGTCTCGCCAAAGCCGCTCAGGGCGGCGTAGGTCATCTGCTTGGTGGTGGTCTTGCCCACACTGCCGGTCACGCCCACCATTTTGGGGTGGTACTGGCTGCGGTAGTTTGCGCCCATCACCATCATGGCGTGGTAGCTGTCCGGGCAAAGGATGGCCTTTTCTTCCGGCACACCGGGCACGGGGTGGTTGACCACCACATACTCCGCGCCCTGCTCCAGCGCACGGGCGGCGAAATCATGGCCGTCGAACCGCTCGCCGGGGAAGGCCACAAAAATGCAGCCGGGCTTTACCTCACGGCTGTCGGTGGTGACCAGTTCCACCTCCGGGTCACTGGTCAGTTTTCCGGCAGGCACCAGCCCTGCCAGAAGCTTGCTTGCATGGATCTTTTCCATTGTTCTATCCCCTCTCGTTCTATTGAATGCTGCACCCTCATCCGTCACTGCTTTGCGGCAGTGCTTTATGCTGAAAGCCTTGGGCGAGGATGCCGAAAAAGCTGTTTTACCCACAGGTCAGGGTGATGATGGTGCCGCGCTGCACGCTGGAGCCGGGCTCGTCGCTTTGCGCCTGCACCGTGCCGCTGCCCTCCACCACGCAATTCAGCCCGGCGGCGCTCAGCATCTGGCGGGCAAAGTCCGGGCTCTTGCCGGTCACATCCGGCACCTCGGTGCGGCTGCCCTCGTAGGTATCGGTATACAGGTAGATGGTGGTGCCGTAGGGCACCTTGCTCCCCGCGTGGGGGTACTGGTAGGTGACCGGGGCAGCGGACTGGCTGCTCTGGCTTTCCTGCAGCTGATGCTTCAAGCCCTGAATGTTCAGCTGCACCTGCGCATTGCTCCACTCGGTGCCCACAAGGTTCGGCACCGTAACGATGGTGCCGCTGCGGTCCTCGCCGTCTGTGGCAATGGCCCAGATAGGGGGCCACCTCACTGATGATATTGCCCGCCACAGGGGCTGCAAGGATGGAGGAATAGTCCGTCCGGGCGTTGTTGGGGTCGTCCAGCATGACGTAGACCAGGATCTCCGGGTCGTTGGCGGGCAGCACCGCCACGAAGGAGGCCACCTTTTTAAGTCGCCGTCGGCGCGGCGGTGCATATTCAGCTGCTCGGAAGTGCCGGACTTGCCGCCGATGCGGTAGCCGGACACATAGGCGTTTTTGCCGCCGCCGGTGCCGTTGCCCACCTCGTACTCCATCATCTGCCGGATGACCTCGCTGGCACTCTGGCTGATGACCTGACGGCGCACGTTTGCGCCAATCTCCTGAATGACATTGCCGTTGGAATCGGTGATCTTATCCACCACATGGGGGGTAACCAGATACCCGCCGTTGACGGTGGCCGCAATGGCGGTGCACATCTGCAGCGGGGTGATGGCCATGGCCTGACCGAAGGAGGAGGACGCCAGCTGCACCTCGCCCAGCTGGTCGGCGCGGTAGTACTGCATAAAGTTGGTCTCGCTAGGCAGGTCCACCCCGGTGCGGGCGGTAAAGCCAAAAGCATCGAAGTAGTTATAGAACTGCTGCGAGCCGACACGCTGCCCCAGCTGGATGTAGTAGATGTTGCAGCTCTTGCGCAGTGCCTCGGCCATATTGAGCAGGCCGTGCGCCTTGCGCCCTGCGCAGTGGTAGGTCTCCTTGGCTACGCCGTAAGCGCCAGAGCAGGTAAAGGTGGTGTTCATGGTCGCCACGCCGGAGTCGATGCCCATGGCGGAGGTGATGACCTTGAACACAGAGCCCCGGGTAGTACAGCTCGGTGATGGCCTTGTTCTTCCACAGGATATCCCGGTAGTAGCCGGAATAGTCCGCTTCTTCGTCCAGAATCTTGTTGCCCAGCTCATCGGTGATGTAGTTGCCGTCGGCATCCTTTTATAGATGCCGTAAAGTTCCGGCTCTGCGTGCACCAGCTCGTTGAGGTAAGCCTCGTTGGCAGTGAAGTTCAGCGGGTCGTTGGGGTCAAAGTCCGGCTTGGGAAGCCATGGCAAGGATAGCGCCGGTCTTGACGTCCATCACAATGGCGCAGCCGCGGTTTTCCACCGTATTAGCTGCAATGGCTTCGTTCAGGTACCGTTCCGCGATCTCCTGCACGTTCACATCCAGCGACAGCACCAGATTGGAGCCGTCCTTGGCGGCAAAGGTGGTGGCGTTGGCGTCTGCAATGGCGTTGCCCACCGCGTTGCGCTGGGTGATGGTGCGGCCATCCACACCGGCCAAGGTGGACTGGTAGGATTTTTCCAGTCCGTAGGTGCCGACGCCGTCCGCATCCGTAAAGCCCAGCACCGCTGCGGCAAACGCACCGTAGGGGTAGTTGCGCTGGAAGCTTTTTTCCGAGGACACCGAGATGCGCCCCTTGCGGGAGGTATCGGTGGCCCTTTTTGTGCGCCTTGTTGAAGCTGGTGACGTATTTTTCAATGGAAAGCTTCACCGCGTTGTTCACCTTGGTGGCAAGGGTGACGTAGGCAGAATCCAGCCGGGATAGTGCATCGTAAACGGTCTGGTACTGCTGCTGATACTCTGCCGAGGAAGTGTCCACGCTGTCCAAGCTCTCGCCGTCCCCAGAGAGCAGACGCAACGTCAGCTCCCGGCTCACCTCGGCGCACATGGCGGGGTCCAGCGTTTTGGTCACAGTGTCGTCATCGTTGGTCTTGCTGGTATAAAGGATGCTGCTGTAACTGGGGTCTGCCCAGATAGTCCACACCACGCTGGTGGAGGCAAGGGTGATGCCGGAGGCATCGTAGATCTCGCCGCGGGTGGCCTTGATGGTGGTATCCAGCAGCTGCTGCTGGGCGGCGTACTGGCGGTACTCTGCCCCGTGGATGATCTGGATATTATACAGGCTGCGGATGACGATGGCGGCTGCCACCACCACCGCAAGGATGCCCAGACGGCTGCAAAGCCGCCGCACCCGGCTGTCCAGCCGATCCCGGCCGGAGGCCGGACGCAGGCGGTAGCCCCTGTTTTTTTTCGTTACGGAAAGGTTCTTGCATTGGTTCTCTCCTGCGGGGCGTGCACTGCACTCCGCGCGCCCTGCGCTGTTATTTATTCAGACTGCGGTGTCCATAAACCGAAAAAAGCGTGCGCTGCCGCACGCTTTCTTCGTTTATCTCACGGTGCCCAGAATGTTCACCGCGCCGGTGTACAAAAAGTCGGTCCATTGCCGCACGGTGGATTCCCGGCGCACCAGTGCGCCGCTCTCCCCCCAAGCGGATGTAGGTGATCTGGCTGGGGTCTACTTTCATCAGACCCAGCCGCCCTGCGGTCTCCTCCACGCTGGCAATGTTGGTCTTGCTGTTCAGGGTGCTGTTGTAGTAGGTATACTGGCTCTGCTCGCTGACCAGCTGCGCCTTAGTGGCTTGGATCTGGTCGTTCAGCTCCACCAGCTGTGCCTCGCTCCACAGCAGACTGATGGCAAAGCCCACCAGCAGTGCTGCCGCCACCAGATTCATGGCGTTATGTACGGCGGCCTGCAGCGGGTTCAACCGCCGCTTGCCGCCCTTTGCTACCCGCAGGTTTGCTTTGCGCTGCGGCTGCGGTGCCCTGCGGCGGCGCACCGCGTTATGATCATATGCTGGCTGACCCATGGTTTCTCTCCTCCTCACAATGCCGGTGCTTCCGGCATCTCAGCATTTTTCCAGCACACGCAGGTGGGCGGAACGGCTGCGCCGGTTCTCCTCCAGTTCCTGCGTATCAGCTTCAATGGGTTTGCGGGTGATAAGCTTTGCCTTTGCCTTGCCGCCGCATACACACACCGGAAACTCCGGCGGGCAGGTACAGGCCGTGGACCAGCGGCGGAACTTGTTCTTGACCAGCCGGTCCTCCAGAGAGTGGAAGGTGATCACGCACAACCGGCCGCCCGGTGCAAGGTGATCGAAAATGGTATCCAAGCCCTCTTCCAGCGCATCCAACTCGTGGTTCACTGCAATGCGCAGTGCCTGAAAGGTGCGGCGGGAGGGGTTCTTGTTCTTGCGGCGCTCTGCCGGGGGCATGGCGCTTGCCACGATATCTGCCAGCTGCAGGGTGGTCAGGATGGGAGCAGTTTCCCGCGCCTCCACGATCTTTCCTGCGATCTGCCACGCATAGGGCTCCTCGCCGTAATCCCGCAGGATGCGGGCCAGTTCCTCGCGGCTTTCGGTGTTCACAAGGTCTGCGGCGGTCTCGCCCTGCTGGCTCATGCGCATATCCAGCGGCGCGTCTGCCCGGTAGGAAAAGCCCCGGGCAGCATCGTCCAGCTGATGGCTGGAAACGCCAAGATCCAGCAGTGCGCCGTTGATTTTTTCAATGCCCAGCTGCTCCAGTGCCTGTCCCGCATAGCGGAAATTGATCTGCACCACGGTGGCAGGCAGCCCGGCAAGGCGGGAGCGCGCGGTCTGCACCGCGTCCGGGTCCTGATCCAGCGAGATGAGCCTGCCGCCCTTGGCGGCGTCCAGCCGCAAAGCGATCTGGCGGGAATGTCCCGCGCCGCCAGCGGTGCCGTCCCAGATAGGTGCCCGCCGGGTCGATGGCAAGCCCTGTCAGGCACTCGTTCAGCAAAACGGGGATATGCTCAAACGAGGCCGGGTCAAAGGGCTGCTGTTCTTCAAAGGCCATTGGCACGGCCTCCTTTCTCGGTTTTAGTTTTTTGCATCAGAGGTGCAGCTTGCGCAGCCGCTCGGCGCGCTGGTCGTTGGTCACGGCGGCGCGGCGGGCATTCCAGACCTCGGTGGCCCAGATCTCGGCGTGGTTGCGGTTGCCGATGATGGTCACGTCCTTTTCCAGCCCGGCGTAGGCGCGCAGCTCGGCGGGCAGCAGGATGCGTCCCTGCTTGTCCGGCGCTACCTCGCAGGCGGTGCTGAACAGGTCGCCGGAGATGGCCCAGCTGTCCATCAGCTCATCGCTTTCCAGCTTGTCCGCCAGCCGCTCCACTTCTTCTATGGGCAGTGCGAACAGGCAGTTGTCCACCCATTCCAGCACCACAAAGCTCTCGCCCATGGCATCGCGGAATTTTGCGGGGAAGTTCAGCCGCCCCTTGGCGTCGATGGTGTAATCATAACGGCCAAAAAACACGCGCTGCTCCCCCTTTCAGGGGCGTTTGCAGGGCGTGTGCCCTACTTTTACCCACTTTGCCCCACCGATACATCTTTATTGTAGCAAATCAGACCCGTGAATGCAAGGGTTTTCGGGCGGCTTTTTGCCGCAAAAATCCACAAAAAAAGTCCCTGTGAGCCGTCATTTTTGCTCGCAGGGACTTCGTTTTCCGCAATCTGTGGAATTTGTGTGGAAAGTTGACCGTTATCAGCCGTTTTTCTTGGCGTTCTGGCGCAGGCTGGCACGGATATTTTTGACCTGTGCGGCGTTTTCCACCATGGTGTCCTCGGTGGTGCGCAGCATATTCTCGCAGTAGTCGGTCACGGTCTGGCGCAGGGTGCGCGCCTCGGTCTGGGCTGCGGAGGTGATCTCAGAAGCGCGCTGCTGGGCGGCCTTGACGATCTCGGCGTCACTGACCAGAATGCGGGCGCGCTCCTCGGCCTTTTTCACGATGGCCTGTGCCTGTGCGTTGGCGCTGTCCACGATCTGCGCCCGGTCGTTCACGATCTGCTGCGCCTGCCGCAGCTCGCCGGGCAATGCCGCCCGCACCTCGTCCAGATAATCCCGGATCTGCTCCACATCCACGATGCGCTTGCCGCCGGAAAGGGGCACGTTTGCGCTCTCTTCCAGTGCATCCTCAATGGTATCCAAAAGCTCGTTCACGTTCATAAGGCTTCTCCCTCCTGCTCAGCGGCGGACTGCATGGGCTTTGTATACTTCCACAGCAGCACCTTGCCGTATTTATACTGTTTCTGCAGGGTCAGACTGCCCGTCTGCGCGGGCAGCACGATGCCTGTTTCGCTCTCGCACAGCACGATGCCGCCCGGAGCAACGCACTTTTCCACGGCGGGCAGGATCTTTTCCAGCGTGCCGCCACGGAAGGGCGGGTCCAGCAGCACCAGATCGAACTGCTCCCGGCAGGCCGATAAGAACCGCGCAGCCTCGCCGATATTCACCCGGCTGCGGTCGAACACGCCGCAGGCCTTGCAGTTGCGCATCACGATGCTTACGGCCTCCCGGCTCTCGTCCAGAAAGACGCACCGGGCCGCACCCCGGCTGAGCGCCTCGATGCCCAGCTGGCCGCTGCCGGCATACAGATCCAGCACCCGGGCCCCGGGCAGGTCGAACTGTACGATGCTGAACATCGCCTCCTTCACCTGCGAGAGGGTGGGGCGGGTGACATCGGTGCCGGGCAGTGCTTCCAGCCTGCGGCCCCGGGCTTCTCCTGCGATCACGCGCATGATGTTACCTCCTTGCCGTAGCTGCCGTCCCCGCGGCAGCCGGTTTTAACTCTTTCGTATCCTTTATTATCTCCCAACCGCATAGGATTGTCAAGAGCCCGCATTGCGCTGCGGGCGGCTTTGTGCTACAATCATAGCAGCAATATTGCGCATTTTACGGCGCATTTCAGCAAAGGAGAGTATACAGCATGAAAGTTCTGCTCATCAACGGCAGCCCCCACGAGAAGGGCTGCACCTACACCGCCCTTTCCCTTATTGCCGGGGAGCTGAAGGCACAGGGCATCGAGACCGAGATCCTGCACGTCGGCGGTCAGCCCGTAGGCGGCTGCATCGGCTGCGGCGGCTGCCGCAGCGGCAATGGATGCGTGTTCGGCGGCGTGGTCAACGAGGCCATTGAGAAGGCCAAAACCGCCGACGCCTTTGTGTTCGGCAGCCCGGTGCACTACGCCTCCGCTGCGGGCAACATGGCCAGCTTTATGGATCGTCTGGCCTACGCGGGCGGCAAGTATCTGGCCTACAAGCCCGCCGCCGTCTGCTGCTCTGCCCGCCGCGCCGGTACCACCTCCACCCTTGACCAGCTGGTCAAATACCCCCAGTTCTTCCACATGCCGCTGGTCAACGGCTCCTACTGGGCCATGGTGCACGGCTCCAACCCCGAGCAGGTACTGCAGGACGCCGAGGGCTGCGCCGTGATGCAGGAACTGGGCCGCAACATGGCATGGCTGCTGCGCTGCATCGAGGCCGGTAAGGCCGCAGGCATCGACCACCCGCAGAACCCGCCCCGCCCCATGACCAACTTTATCCGCTGAGGTATGAATAAATTTGGAGCCCCGGAACGCCGCTGGCGTTCCGGGGCTCCATTTCTATGGGCGATTTTATACAATTTTTCCAAGCATTTCTTGGGCAACCTGCCACCGGCAGCTTCCGCGCACTACAAATTTCTGCTGTTCCGGCACAAAAGGGGCGTGAATGCTTTTTTTCGTTCATAACTTTGTGATACCATACCTCTATAAGCATATCACTCAGACGGAGATCCTGCTATGGAACACTACGATTGGAACGAGGGCTGGCTGTTTGCCCCACCTTTGACCCGGCGCTGGTGCGCCCGGAGTGCCCGGAGCTTTCCCTTACCCCGGTGCGGTTGCCGCACACGGTCAAGCCTCTGCCCTATAATTATTGCAATGAAAACGACTACCAGCGCCTGTGCGGCTACCGGCGGGAGTTTTTTGCGCCCAAGGAGTGGCTGGGCCGCACCGTGCTGCTTACCTTCGGGGCGGTGGCGCACGACGCCACCGTGTTCTGCAACGGGCGGCGGGTGTTCCACCATGGCTGCGGCTACACCGCCTTTACGGTAGACCTGACCGGCGCGCTGCGTCTGGGACAGAAAAACGTGGTGGCTGTGCGCTGCGACTGCCGGGAGGATCTGAACGTCCCGCCCTTCGGCGGGCAGCTGGATGCGCTGACCTACGGCGGCATCTACCGCGCCGTCAGTCTGGATATCAAGGAGCCCGCCTACCTGCGGGACGTGTTCATCGAGGCAAAGGCCGAGGGCGATTTCCGCATCTACACTGCCACCGTGGGCGAGACGGTCGGCTGCACCCTGCAGGCCGAGATCCGCAGCCCCGCCGGGAGCCGGGCAGTGTACAGCGGCGAGCTTTCTCTGCCCATCACCGGCACGCTGAACAACGTGCACCCGTGGAGTCTGGAGCACCCCACCCTGTACACCCTGACCGTGCGGCTCATCCGCCCCGGCACCGGCGGTCTGCCCGACCGGGTGCTGGACGAAAAAACCGTGCGGTTCGGCTTCCGCACGGTGCAGTTCGTGGCAGGCGGGCTGTACCTGAACGGACAGCGGGTGGAGCTGCGCGGCCTTGACCGGCACCAGAGCTACCCCTATCAGGGCTACGCCATGCCGGACAGCATCCAGCGGCTGGACGCCCAGCTGCTGAAAAAGGAACTGGGCTGCAACGCCGTGCGCACCTGCTACGCGCCCCCCAGCCCGGCGTTTCTGGACGCCTGCGACGAGCTGGGTCTGCTGGTATTCCCCGAAATGCCCGGCTGGCAGCACATCGGCGATGAAGTATGGCAGGCGCAGGCGCTGCAAAACTGCCGGGAGATGGTGTGCCAGTACCGCAACCATCCCAGCATCTTTTTGTGGGGTGCACGCATCAGCGGCAGCCCCGACAACGAGGCCTTTTATAAGCGTACCAACGAGGCCATCCACCGGCTGGACCCCACCCGCCCCACGGCGGGCACCCGCAGCACCCGCAAGAGCCAGCTGCTGGAGGACGTTTACGCCTACAACGATTACTCCTATTCCGGCCGCGGCCCGGGCTGCGAGCCCCGGTCTGCCGTTACGCCCGATCTCCGCAAGGGCTACCTCATCAGCGAGTTCGGGGGCCAGCAGTTCCCGGCCAAAGCCTTTGACGACGAGCCGCACCGGCTGGCACAGGCTCTGCGCCACGCCGCCGTCCTCAACGATGCCATTGCCCAGCAGGGCGTGGCCGGTGCCCTTGGCTGGTGCATGGCCGATTACAACACCCACCGCGAGTTCGGCAGCGGCGACCGCATCTGCTACCACGGCGTGACGGATCTGTTCCGCAACCCGAAGCTCTCTGCTGCTGTCTACGCCAGCCAGAAAACGCCCCGCTCCCCTTCGGACGTGGTGTTCGAGGTCTCTTCCAGCATGGCACTGGGCGACCACCCCGGCGGCTTTGCCGGGGCCTGCTGGGTGTTCACCAACGCCGAGAGCGTCCGCCTCTACCGGGGCAACGATTTCATTGCCGAGTTCACCCCCGACCGCCGGGGCCGCTTTGCCGCCCTGCCCCACCCGCCCATCGAGATCCAGGATTTCGTCGGCTCCCTGCTGGAAAAGTACGAGGGCCTTGACCAGAGCACGGCCCCGCAGGTGGCGGCCATCCTCAACGAGATGCGCCGGGACGCGCTGAACCTTTCGCCCCTCTCCCGGGCGCGGATGCTCTCCCTGCGGCTGAGCGCAAACGACCTGCTCCGGATGTACTACAAATACATCGGCGTGCTGGGCGGGCCGTCCAGCGTCTACCGGTTTGAGGCAGTCTGGCACGGGCGCACCGTCCGCACCGTGGTCAAGGAGCCGGTGCAGTCGGTGCGGCTGGAATGCGTGGTGCACAACCCCATCCTGACTGACGGCCCCACCTGGGACTGCGCGGCGGTCAGCCTGCGGGCCATCGACCAGAACGGCAACCTGCTGCCCTACTGCGGCGAGGCCGTTCAGCTCAGCGTAGAAGGCCCGGTAAAGATCCTGGGCCCGGCCATCGTCCCCCTGCGGGGCGGCATGGCGGGCACCTATCTTGCCACCACCGGTGAAGCAGGCCGTGCCGTGCTGCACTGCCGGATGGAGGGCGCGCTGGATGTGGAGGCCGCCCTGACCGTGCGCAAGCGCTCCGGTGCAGAGAATGCCAATTAAATTTCGTCCTTTCATGGTAGATTTGCAATCTGTTCAAAGTTTTATCATGGTTGGCTGATATTCTATTGTTGTAAACGATCAAACGCCCTCTCTGTCCATGCGTCTGCGTGGCTGAGAGGGTTATTCTTGAGGACAAAGGACCGGAAATCTATGAGAGAGAAACTTCGTCAGTTTATGATCGGCCGCTATGGCACCGATGGCCTGAACCAATTCCTGAGCATTGCCTCGCTGGTGCTGCTCCTCATCGCCATCATCAGCCGGGTCAACCTGTTCACCTATCTGGGCGCGGCCCTGCTGATCTTCTGCTACTACCGCACCTTCAGCCGGAACATCTCCAAGCGCACCGAGGAGAACTACAAGTTCTACACCCTGAAGGACCGGGTGGACAACAAGTTCAAGGGCTGGAAAGAGCAGTGGGCCAACCGCAAGGTCTACCACTACTACCGCTGCCCCCAGTGCCGCCAGAAGCTGCGCGTGCCCCGCGGCCGCGGCCGCATCCAGATCTCCTGCCCCCGCTGCGGCACCCAGTTCATCAAGAAGAGCTGAGCCATGTTCGGATATGTTATCCCGAATCAGGCCGCACTCAGCCCGGAGGCACAGGCGCGGTACCGCTCGGCCTACTGCGGGCTCTGCCGCCGCATCGGCGCGCTGCACGGCACCCGGGGGCGGCTGACCCTGAGCTATGACCTGACCTTTCTGGATCTGCTGCTGTGCAGCCTGTACGAGGGCGAAAGCGCCTGTGCGACAGGTTGTGACCACTGCCCCATCCACCCCATCCGGAAGGTGGAGTGGCGTTCCAGCGGCCCCACCGATTACTGCGCGGACCTGAGCGTGGCTTTGCACTACTACAACGCGCAGGACAAGTGGAACGATGACCACAGCCTGCTGGGCCTGGGCTTTGAAACCCTGCTTGCCGCTCCCACGCAGAAGGCTGCCGCCCGCTGGCCCCGCCAGTGCAGCGCCATCCGCACCTGTCTGGATCGGCTGGCCCGGTACGAAGCCGAGGGCAGCGAGGATCTGGATGCCGTTTCCGGCTGCTTTGGGGAGCTGATGGCCGAGCTGTTCGATTACAGACAGGACCACTGGTCCCCGGAACTGCGCAGCATCGGCTTCAATCTGGGCAAGTATATCTACCTGCTGGATGCCTACGACGACCTGGCCCGGGATGAGCGCAAGGGCGCATACAATCCCCTGCGCACCCTGAGCAGAGAGCCCGGGTACGAGGAAGAGATGCGGGAGATCTTTGAGCTGCTGCTGGCCAACTGCGCCCGCAGCTTTGAGCGCCTGCCCTGTGTGGAGGACGTTGACCTTCTGCGCAACATCCTGTATTCGGGCGTGTGGCTCAAATATCACTGCAAAAACGCAAAAAAGAAGGACAAAACCGCCTGATCCCGGCGGTTTTCCTTGATTTTTCCGTTCCAGTCCTGTACACTAAAGATTGCTTGTGCGGCACAATGGCCGCACAGATGGTAATAGAGACGCGAGGAAGTAGACCGATGAGAGACCCCTATGAGGTTCTGGGCATCCAGCGCGGTGCCAGCGAAGACGAGATCAAAAAGGCTTACCGTGCCAAGTGCAAGCGCTGGCACCCTGACCTGAACCCCAACGACCCCACCGCCGAAGAGCACTTCAAGGAGGTGCAGGCGGCATACGATGCCATCACCAAGGGCGAGACCGGCCCCCAGATGGGCGGCGGCTACGGCAGTGCCTACGGCCAGCAGAGCGGCCCCTCTTACGGCGGCTATCAGCAGGGGTACCAGCAGAACGGTTACTCCAACGGAGATTTCGGAGACTTCGGCTTCGGTTATGACCCCTTCGGGTTCGGGTTTGGCTTTGGCGGCAATTATCAGCAGCAGCGCGGCCCCGGCTACAACGGTGCAGACACGCCTGAGATGCAGGCCGCACGCAACTTCATCGTCAACCAGCGCTACCCCGAGGCCCGCCGCGTGCTGGACGGCATCACCGTGCGCACCGCCCGGTGGTATTATCTCTCCTCGCTGGCCAATCAGGGCCTGGGCAACAGCATCGATGCCCTGCAGGATGCCCGCCGCGCCGCCCAGATGGAGCCTGGCAACACCGAGTACCAGATGAACCTGCGCAATCTGCAGGACCCGGGCCGCACCTACCGCACCCAGACCACCTACGCCCAGCCCGGCGGCCTGATGCGCTGGTGCTGGAGCATGATCCTGCTCAACCTGCTGTGCAACTGCTGCTGTGGCGGCGGCTGGGGCTGGCGGTTCCGGATGTAAGCGCAAAAAATTGATGTAAGAACAAACAAAAAATCCTCCCTGCCGGCGTGGCAGGGAGGTTTTTTCGCTTATTCAGTTATTGGATCACGATCGTCCGGCTGATCTCGCTGCTGGAGTAATTTCCGGCGGCTTTGGCCGTCTGGATATACTCACCGGGTTCGGTGGGGAACCCGCTCTGGGTCGTGCCCAGGAAATCGAAGAGACCGCTCTTCTTTTTATAGGTGTAGGTCACCTTGCCGCCCTCGACCACCTGGCCGTCGCTTTCGACCACGGCGGCAACATTGTAGTTCTGGGCTTCCGCCGCAGTCATGCTGGCGGGGAGCTCCTGTGCCCAGTAGACACGCACCCCTGCACTCTTGGGCTTGATGCGGAAGAACGCCATGCCGGCGGTGTTCACATCACCGGATTCCAGCGCCACAGCACCGCCCACATAGCTGCCGGCTTCCGTAGGCTGCTCGTCCAGATAGATGCGGCTGAACACACCCTCGGGCAAATATTTGCGGATGAGCTCCAGCGCCAGCTTCATGCCGGTGGAGACATCCTTCAGCGTGGGGATGTAGAATTTCAGGACATCCATCACAGAGACCACTTCATCAGCCACCCGCAGCAGCACGCTCACGTCGTTGCCGTCGATCAGCTGCTTGATGTAGGCGTAGATGTTGAACTCCTCTTCCTGCTCAGGGTTCGCCGACATCTTTTTCGGCAGGGGGATCATTTTGAGCAGGGTGCGGATCTTGCCCGAAAGGATCAGGGTCACATAGCCCTGCGCTTCGCCGCTGGTGCCCATCACCACGCCGATATACTGGGTATCTGCCGGGGTAGTCTGGACGCTCAGGGTAAAGGGGGAGCCATAGGTCAGATCCCCGTCTGCGGTCAGGCGGATCGAGACAACGCTGTTGGACTCATCCACGCCTGCGGTGGTCAGGTCAGGCAGTTCGCTGCCCGCCGAAGCCGCCAGCGCCGGTGTGGCCGCCGCACTCAGGGCGAACACTGCCGCCAGCAGCAATGAGATCAGCCGTTTGGTTTTCATCAGCCAAAGACCTCCTTTTATATAGGTTCTTGTATCATGCAAAAATAAGGGTGCGTGGAACACACAGCACAGTGTTCCCGCACCCTCATTTTACCGCATTGTACCGTACAGGTCAATAACGGGATTCAAGTTAAATTTTGCTCAGCTGCGGGCCCTGGGCGGTATCTTTGACAGCCCAGCCCATCTCGGTGAGCTGCGCACGGATGGCATCCGCAGCGGCCCAGTCCTTGGCCTTCTTGGCGGCGGCGCGCTTTTCCACCAGCTCCGTCACCTCAGCGGGCACCTCGTCCTTCTTGCGGTTGTACATCAGGCCCAGCACGCCGGTGATCTCATCGAACGCCTTGGCGGCAGCCTCCAGCGCAGCCTTGGAGGAGGCAGCGGACAGGGTGTTGATCTCCTTGACCAGATCGAACACGGCAGCCAGCGCATCGGGGGTGTTCAGGTCATCGTCCATGGCCTTGCAGAACTTGGCGCGGGCCTCGTCTGCCTTGGCGGTCAGGGTCTCATCGGTGCCGAATGCGGTCTTGCTCAGGGCAAAATCGAGGTTCTCGCGGCAGGTGTAGAGGCGCTCCAGGCTGTTCTTGCAGCTCTCGATGAGGTCCACGGTGTAGTTCAGGGGCATCCGGTAGCCTGCGGTCAGCATAAAGTAGCGGATGGGCTCGTAGCCGTAGAGGTCTGCCACATCGCGGACGGTGAAGAAGTTGTGCAGGCTCTTGGACATCTTCTGGTTATCCACGTTGATGAAGCCGTTGTGCATCCAGTAGTGGGCAAACTCGCAGCCGTTGGCGCACTCGCTCTGGGCGATCTCGTTCTCGTGGTGGGGGAAGATCAGATCCTGACCGCCGCAGTGCAGGTCGATGGTCTTACCCAGATGGGTGCGGCTCATGGCACTGCACTCGATATGCCAGCCGGGGCGGCCCATGCCATAGGGGCTTTCCCAGGCGGGCTCGCCGGGCTTGGCAGCCTTCCAGACGGCAAAATCGGCGGGGTCTTCCTTCAGGTCATCCTCCATCTGGCTGCGCAGCTCGCGGTTGCCGCTCTCCAGATCGTCCAGCTTGAGGTGGCTCAGCTTGCCGTACTCCGGGTCGCTCTTGACGCGGAAGTAGACATCCCCGTTCTTGGCAACGTAGGCATGGCCGGAATCGATCAGGTCCTTGACGATGTCCAGGATCTGCTGGATGTGCTCCGTTGCACGGGGCTGGACGGTGGGCTTTTTGCAGTTCAGACCGGCGGCATCCTTGAGGTACTCGGCCTCAAAGCGCTGGGCCACTTCCTTCATGGAGGTGCCCTCCTCCTGGCCCTTCTTGATGAGCTTGTCATCAATATCGGTGATGTTGGAGACATAGATGACCTTGTTGCCGCGGTATTCCAGATAGCGGCGCAGGGTATCGAACACGATCAGCGGGCGGGCATTGCCGATGTGGATATAGTTGTAAACGGTGGGGCCGCAGACATAGATGCGGTATTCGCCGGACACCTGCGGCACAAACTCTTCCTTCTGGCGGGTCAGGGTGTTGAAAATCTGCATAAGAACTCTCCTTCTTGTAGGGCAAACAAAAGCCGCAGCAGAACCTCTCAGTCTCGCTTCACTCGCCAGCTCCCCTAATAGGGGAGCCCTTGGCAAAGAGGGCAGCTCCTGCGAATCTGCCTGAAAAAACAAAAGCCCTCAAAGCAATATGATATCGCATATCACTTCGAAGGCGGTTTTCAAAATCGCGGTTCCACTTCTGTTTGTCGCTCAAAGCCGATAACGGCGGCTGCCGCGCCGCGATACTCCCCAGCAGGTTTCCCGCGGCGTGCTGTCCGGGCGCACTTCACACACGCTGCTGCAAACAGGCTCCCAGCCAACGGCCCGTTCTCTCTGTCCAGCTCACCTTTGCGCTACTCTGCCCGGGTAAACGCATTTTTCCTGATACATCTGTATTATAGCCGGGCCGGGGGGAGAAGTCAAGTAAAACGCAGGCGCCGGCATTTCAGCGGCAGCTCTGCGCCGATTCAATCGATCTCGTGCTTTTTACAGAAGTGCTTGCTGGCAAAGTACATTCCCGCCCAGATGGCGATGGCAAGCACGAGGTAGAACGGGTTCTTCATGGCAGACACCAGCGACTGCCCGAAAAGGGCCATCATGGCCACCATCACGCCCTTGCCAAGCAGCATGGTGACAAGGTAGCGCTTCTCGTCAAAATCAGAGATGCCAAAGGCAAAGTGCATAAAGGACGAGGGCGTAAAGGGCAGGACCGACAGCATGAACAGGGACGCGGTGTCAAACCGGCTGACCCATTGCTCCGCCTTTTGCAGCTTGGCCGAGCGGCGGGCAAATTTCCAGAAAAAACGCTTGACGACACGCCGCCAGAGCAGGAACATCACAGTGCCGCCCAGCATCACCCCGGCCCAGCTGTACACAAAGCCCAGAAGGCCCCCGTGGGCCGCAACATTCAGCGCCACAATGGCAATGAGCGGCAGCGGCGGAAAAAAGGATTCCACCATCGCAAGGATCACGGGCGCAATGGGGCCAAGGCCGCCAAAGCCTTCCAGCAGGGCCTTCCAGAATTCCAGCGTTCCCAGCTGGTGGAGCCAGCCTATCATCGTCATTTCCATCCCGCGTGTTCCTTCCCTCTCATTTTTCTTTAGTATATCCGGTTTCTATGACGCGCCCGTGAACAAAATACGAGCTTTTTTTGTCATATCACCTATACTACGAGACTGCGGGGGCCTTTCCTGCACAGGGCGGGGATCTTTATGCTTTTCCGGCGGCTTCAGCGGCGGCCTTTTCGGCCCTGGCCTGCATCCGCTCGATCTGCTGGGCGCGCATCCGCTCCCAGCGGGCAAGCCCGGCTTCGTCCGGGATCTGGACGCAGCGGGCAAAGCTCCAGTGCAGGCCGTCCCGCCGGGCCAGCTTATAGCGCTGGAATACGCCCTTTCCGGCCTCATTGCCGGTACCGGCGCAGGCAGGGCAGACAGACAGAGTATACCAGCCGCTGTTGCCCTTTTTCAGCCAGATATCGTCCGGCTGCAGATCCCCGCCGCACACCGGGCAGCTGGCAGTGATGATCTTTGGGTCGCTGCGCCAGGCAGACTGCTCCACATAGCCGCGGAACACCCGGAAGTCCCGGTAATCACCGGGGGCGGGGCAGAGGCTTGCCCGCAGGGATTCTTCCTCGGTGGGGTAGGCCGCCAGACCCGCCCGCAGGTCAAGCTTGCGGCAGACATCGGCTGTGTAAAGGGTATCGGACAGGGCATCGTGGAACGGGCGCTCCATCGGGATGCCCATCCGGGTCACAACGCTTTCCAGCGTCATGCCCTCGCCCTCCTTGCGGGGGTGCTCCCGCAGGAAGATCTGCTGCAGATCATACCACTGGGTGGGGCGGCTCTCGTCCAGATTGCAGAGGAAAAGGTTCTGCTTGAGCACCGGCACGTCATCCATGCCCCACTCGGCAAACTCGGCATCCGGGCCGCACCACTGCATAAAGCGGCGCAGCCCCTGCACGATGGGCTCGCCCCGGTCCAGGTCGGCCTGGGTCAGGCCCCGTCACCTTGGCGATGTGGTGCTGCAGGGTGCGGAAAATGCGGGGCCGCAGGTGGATGGAGAAGGTATCCAGCACATTGGGCATCCTCGTCGATCTTCACTGCGCCGATCTCGATGATCTCGCCCCGGAAGGTCTGCTGCACACCATGATAATTAAAGAGATACGGCTTATAGCCGATGTTCCATTCCAGATCAAATAAAACCAGATTGCGTGGCATTGTTGTTTGTGTTCCTCTCAGTTCAGGATAAATTTTTCGATGGCTTCCGCCACGCCGTCGTGGTTGTTGTCGGCGGCGGTGACGTAATCGGCCACAGCCTTGACGGCATCCTCGGCATTCTGCATGGCCACGCCCACCCCGGCATAGGAGATCATGGAGCGGTCGTTCAGGCCGTCGCCGCAGGCCATCAGGTTCTCCCGGGTCAGGTCCATCCGCTCCAGCAGGGCGGCAAGGCTCCTGTCCTTTGCCACGCCCAGCGGCACGGCCTCGATGAAGAAGGGGCTGGAGGGGTACAGGTCGATACGGCCCGCAAACTGCTCCTTTCCGGCGGCACAGACAGCATCCCGCCGGGCAGGGTCAAGGGTGATGAGCATTTTGCAGATCGGATAGTCCACATAGGAGGCAAGATCATCCACATGGATCATCGGCAGCTTTGTGGTAAAGCACTCCTTGTTTGCCCACACGTCCTGATCCCGCTCACACACGATGCCCTCGCTGTTATAGGTCAGGATGGCCACGTCCTGCCGGGCTGCAAATTCGCAGAGCTCCGGGACGAACTCCGCTCCCAGCTGCACCTGATACAGGGCCTCGCCGGTCATGCAGTCCACGATCTTGCCGCCGTTGTAGGCCAGCACACAGCCGCCCTTTTTGTCCAGCCCCAGCTCCTTTGCCAGCGGCAGAATGCCCGCTGTGGGGCGGCCGGAGGCCAGCACGATGGTCACGCCCTGTGCGGCGGCGGCATCCAGCGCCGCGCGGGTGCGGGGGGTAACGATCTTTTTGTCATTGGTCAGGGTACCGTCCAAGTCCAGAGCCAGCACCCGGATATTCGATCTTGCCATGATTTTTATTCCTCGTTCTCAGGCAGGGGCTTCCCGCCGGATATTTTATTACTTACCCATCTATTTTACAATGCTTTCCCTTTTCTGTAAAGCAGGAAACGTGCGCCCCGCCCAGGAGCACACAAAAAGCCGCCCGGCGAGCAAAACCGGACGGCTGAGAAGGAAGAAAACGCTGTGTTACAGGATGTCGATGTATTCACCGGCCAGCGCCTTGTTCATGCTGCGCACGGCGCAGAACTTGCCGCACATGGAGCAGGTGTCGCTGTGGTCATCCTCAGGCAGGCGGGCATCCCGGATGGCCTTGGCGGTCTCGGGGTCCAGGGCGCAGGCGAACTGGGCATCCCAGTCCAGCACGCGGCGGGCATCGCCCATCTTATCGTCGATATCCCGGGCATGGGGGATGCCCTTGGCGATATCGGCTGCATGGGCGGCGATCTTGGAGGCCACGATGCCCTGCTTCACATCGTCCACGTTGGGCAGAGCCAGATGCTCGGCGGGGGTGACATAGCACAGGAAGGCTGCACCGCTCATGGCGGCAACGGCACCGCCGATGGCAGCTGTGATGTGGTCATAACCGGGGGCAATGTCGGTGACGAGGGGTCCCAGCACATAGAAGGGAGCGCCCATGCAGATGCTCTTCTGCACCTCCATGTTGGCGGCCACCTGATTCAGGGGCACATGGCCCGGGCCCTCCACCATGACCTGCACGTTGTGTGCCCAGGCGCGCTTGGTCAGCTCGCCCAGACGCACCAGCTCTTCGATCTGGCAGACATCGGTGGCATCGGCCAGGCAGCCGGGACGGCAGGCATCGCCCAGCGAGATGGTCACGTCGTGCTCGGCGCAGATCTCGCAGATCTCGTCAAAGTGCTCGTAGAAGGGGTTCTCGTTGCCGGTCATGCTCATCCAGGCGAACACCAGAGATCCGCCGCGGCTGACAATGTTCATCTTCCGCTTGTGGGTGCGGATCTGGTCGATGGTCTTGCGGGTGATGCCGCAGTGCAGGGTGACAAAGTCCACGCCGTCCTCAGCGTGCAGGCGCACCACATCGATGAAGTCCTGCGCGGTCAGGGTGGCAAGGTCGCGCTGATAGTGGATGACGGAATCGTATACGGGCACAGTGCCGATCATCACGGGGCACTCGTGGGTCAGCTTCTGGCGGAAGGGCTGGGTGTTGCCGTGGCTGGACAGATCCATGATGGCTTCCGCGCCCATATTGACGGCGCTCATCACCTTTTCCATCTCCACGTTGTAATCCTTGCAGTCGCGGGAAACGCCCAGATTCACGTTGATCTTGGTGCGCAGCATGGAACCGATGCCCTCGGGGTTCAGGCAGGTGTGGTGCTTGTTGGCGGGAATGGCCACCTTGCCCTCAGCCACCAGCTGACGGATCTCCTCCGTGGTGCGGTATTCCTTTTTGGCCACGATCTCCATTTCCGGCGTGACGATGCCCTTGCGGGCAGCGTCCATCTGTGTGGTATAGTTCTGCATGGTACTTTCCTCCAAATGACAGTTTATCTCTGAACAGCAGGGTGCTGGTCATACAGGGGTAGGGGCAGGTAGCCGTCATTCAGAAAAAGCAGTACGCTCTGGATGCCGGCACCTGCGCAAAATACGCTTTTCATGTTGGTTTTCTCCATGAATTTTGTAACGCGGCCCAAGGTGGTGCCCCCGGTTTGCCGCGGGATGACAGATTATTTTACGATCTGCTCCGCCAGTGCCTTCAGCTCCCTGCACTCGGCCTCGATGTCCTCCGCGCCGAAGATCGCGCTGACAAGGGCCACACCGTTCACGCCGGTGCCCTTGAGCCGGAGCAGGTTCTCCTTGTGGATGCCGCCGATAGCCACAACGGGGATGTCCACGGCATCGCAGATGGCTTTCATCATGCCCTCGGGCAGAACGTCCACGTCTGCCTTGGTGTGGGTAGAGAAGGCTGCACCCACGCCCAGACAGTCGGCACCGTGCCGGACGGCCTCCAGGGCCTCCTCCACGCTGTGGACGGATACGCCGATCATCATCTCATCGCCCACGCGCTGGCGCACCTGAGCAGCGGCCATATCCTCCTGCCCCACATGGATGCCCTCGGCGTGGCAGCGGATGGCAATGTCCACGTTATCGTTGATGAAAAAGGGCACGTTGTACTTTTTGCACAGGTCGTGGAGCTCAAACGCCTCCTTCAGGAAGGCTTCCTCGTCCAGCTCCTTTTCCCGCAGCTGAACGCAGGTCACGCCGCCCTTCAGGGCGCTCTCCACCTGCTGATAGAGGGTCTGCCCGCCCACCCAGGCACGGTCGGTGACGGCGTAGAGCCGCATATATTCTTCAGCGCACTTCATACTTGGCACCTTCTTCCAGCTGAGCCGGAGTCATATTGTAAATGGCATCAATGATGTAATTGCGGTAAGTGGCGTTGCCGTCCAGCGGGGTCAGCCGTGCATGGGCGATCTCGCCCGCAAGGCCCATGGCGCAGACGGCGGCAGCCGCAGCCTCCAGCGGCTGGCTGGGGTTGGCGGTGAGAAAGGCCGCCGTCAGGGCAGAGAGCTGGCAGCCCGTGCCGGTGATGGCACTCATCATTGGGTGGCCGTTGCGGATGCAGTAGGCCTTTGCCCCATCGGCCACGATGTCAATGGCACCGGTGATAGCCACAACGGCACCGGTCTTTGCGGCAAAAGCCTTGGCAAAGGCCACCGCGCCGTCCAGATTTTCCTCGGTGACCCTGTCGGCCACATCGGCATCCACGCCCTTGGTGGTGCCCGCGCCGGAAGCCAGCGTCTTTACCTCGGAGATATTGCCCCGGATGACCGTGAACCGCACTTCGTCCAGCAGGCGGCAGGCCGTCTCAGTGCGTAGGGCGGAAGCGCCTGCGCCCACAGGGTCCAGCACCACGGGGTGGCCCAGTGCATTGGCCTTTTTGCCTGCCTTGAGCATGGATTCAATGGTGCGGCTGTTCAGGGTGCCAATGTTGATGTTCAGCCCGCCGCAGATGGTGGTGATATCCTCCACCTCGGCGGCATCGTCGGCCATAATGGGCGAAGCACCGCAGGCCAGCACCATGTTGGCGCAGTCGTTCACGGTGACATAGTTGGTGATATTATGAATAAGGGGGCTTTTGGTGCGGACATTGGCAAACTGCTCTGCAAACATGACGCACCCCCGTCAGGAAAGGCTGCTCTGCATGGAGCGCAGGGCACCGGAGTGCTGCAGGCTGTACACCAGCACGCCCGCAATGACCGCACCCACAGCGGTGGAGATGAGGAAGGGCACGATGTAGGCATAGAACGCGATATCACCGGCGCTCTTGCCCATCAGGCAGATGGCCACCGGGTAAGCGCACAGGCCGCCCAGAATGCTGGTGCCGAACACCTCGCCCACCAGGGTGGCGATCAGATTTTTGGTCTTTGCGTAGACCAGGCCGCAGAGCAGGGCACCGAACATGCTGCCCGGGAAGGCCATCAGGCTGCCCAGCCCCAGGATATTGCGGAGCAGCGAGGCCACAAAGGCCACGCCCACGCCCCACCAGGGGCCCAGCAGCACGGCGCAGAGCACATTGACCATGTGCTGCACGGGGGCGCACTTGCTGCCGAACATCGGGAAGCTGAACACACTGCCCACCACGCACAGGGCGCAGAACATTCCAGCGAGAGCCAGCTTTTTCACAGAGAATTTTTTCATTGGAAACTCCTCTTTCTCAAAAAGCGGTCGAGGCTTGCTGGCCTCCTCTCACGCCGGAACACGGCTTCCCATCGCAGTCATTTCAAGGCTCAGGGCGCTCCCCCTCAGCCCGGAGCCGCCCGTTGCGGCGGCTTGCGGCAACAAAAAACAGGAGACACCACAGCGGTGCCTCCTGCAAAAAATCATTTTCCTATGACTTCCTACGGCGGCATTATCCGCATCAGGTCAAGGGTCGAAGTTTGGTTACTTCCTCTCAGCCCGCCTTACGAGCTCCCCTGTGTTTTGTTTTTCGTAGGGTATTGTACACCCGCCGGGGCAAAAAAGCAAGAATAAGTTTTTCTTTCGCCTTTTTGCCGCCTTTTTGCCAAATCGCTTTTACAATTTCCCGGATTATGTTATACTTGTACCAAATTCCGCAGCGCCCGGGGGAGCCATTCTCTGCTTTGGGGCACTGCCCGGCACAAAAGGAGATTGAAGTTATGGGTCTCATCAAAGCAGCTCTGGGCGCGGCATCCGGCGTGATGGGCGACCAGTGGAAGGAATATTTTTATTGTGACGCTCTGCCTGCGGAGGTGCTGGCCGTCAAGGGCCAGAAGCGGGCCAATGGCCGCTCTGCCAACCGGCACGGCAGCGAGAACGTCATCTCGGATGGCTCTGTGATCGCCGTAGCCGATGGCCAGTGCGTGCTGATCGTGGAGCAGGGCAAGGTGGTGGACCTCTGTGCCGAACCCGGCGAGTACACCTACAGCACCGGCACCCAGCCCTCCCTGCTCAGCGGCGGGCTGAAGGACATCGACAGCGTGTTTGCCGAGCTGGGCAAGCGGTTCAGCTTTGGCGGGCAGGCCGGTTCCGACCAGCGCATCTACTATATCAATACCCGGGAGCTCACCGGCAACAAGTACGGCACCCCCAACCCGGTGCCTTTCCGGGTGGTGGACCAGCGCGCCGGTATCGATATCGACATCGGCATCCGGTGCTTCGGCGAGTACAGCTACCGGGTGGTCAACCCCATCCTGTTTTACACCAATGTCTGCGGCAATGTGGAAAACGCCTACACCCGCGACGCGCTGGACGGCCAGCTCAAGACCGAGCTGATGACCGCCCTGCAGCCCGCCTTTGCCCGGATCAGCGAGCAGGGCATCCGCTACTCCGCCCTGCCCGGCCACACCGCCGAGCTGGCCGAGGCCCTGAATCAGGAGCTGAGTGCCAAGTGGAGCAGGCTGCGCGGCATCGAGATCGTCTCTCTGGGCGTTTCCGGTGTCAAGGCCAGCGAAGAGGACGAGCAGATGATCAAGGAGCTGCAGCGCAGTGCGGCCTTTATGGACCCCACCCGCGCCGCCGCGCATCTGGTGGGCGCACAGGCCTCCGCCATGCAGGCTGCCGCCTCCAACACCGCCGCCGGTCCCGCCATGGCCTTTATGGGGATGAACCAGGCCGCTGCAGCGGGCGGTGTCAACGCCCGGGATCTCTACCAGATGGGCGGCCAGCAGACCGCCGCGCAGCCTCAGGCCGCACCGGCCGCTGGCTGGACCTGCAGCTGCGGCCACACCGGCAACACGGGCAAGTTCTGTGCCGAATGCGGCAAGCCCCGGCCCGAAGCCCCGGCTGTCTGGGTGTGCAGCTGCGGTGCAAAGAACAGCGGCAAATTCTGCTCGGAGTGCGGCAAGCCCCGGCCCGCCGCCAAGTGCGCCAACTGCGGCTTTGTGCCCGCCGACCCGGCCAACCCGCCCAAGTTCTGCCCCGAGTGCGGCAAGCCCTTTGGGGCCTGAGAGGGGTCTGACGCATGGCTGAAAAGACAACGAATTATCAGTGCCCGGCCTGTACCGGCCCCCTGCACTACGATGGTGCCAGCGGCAAGCTGGTCTGCGATTACTGCGGCTCGGCCTACGACGTAAAGGACATCGAGGCCCGCTACGCCAAAAAGCAGGCCGCTGCCGACACTGCCGCCGAGGGCGATGCCAAAAAAGCCGCCCGCCTGCCCCGGCAGGACAGCCCGGTGTGGAGCGAGGCCGAGGCGGAGGGCCTGAACAGCTACTCCTGCCCCACCTGCGGAGCCGAGCTGGTCTGTGACGAGACCACCGCCGCCACCACCTGCCCCTACTGCGGCAATCCCACGGTTCTGGGCGGCAAGCTCTCCGGCAAGCTGAAGCCGGAGTACATCCTGCCCTTCAAGCTGGACAAAAAGGCCGCCATTGCCCAGCTGACCAGATATTACAAGGGCAAGGCCTTCCTGCCCAAGGCGTTCAAGAGCCAGAATCACATCGCGGAGATCCAGGGCGTATATGTTCCCTTCTGGCTCTACGATGCCAAGGCCGACGCGCGTGGCCGGTACGAGGGCCAGAACTCCGAGAGCCACCGCGAGGGTGATTACATGGTGACCACCACCCAGCACTACGATGTGCGCCGCGAGGGCTCGGCCGACTTTGCCAAGGTGCCGGTGGATGGCTCCAGCAAGATGCCCAACACCCACATGGATGCCATTGAGCCCTTTGATTACGGCGACCTGAAGCCCTTCTCCACGGCCTACCTGCCCGGCTATCTGGCCGACCGGTATGACGAGGATGCCGATGCCTGCGCCGAGCGCGCCTACCGCCGGATGTACAACTCCACGGCCGATGCGCTCCACGCCACCACCGGCGGCTACAGCGAGATCCACCCCATTTCCGAGAACATCAACGTGGATATGACCCACGCCCACTACGCCCTGCTGCCGGTCTGGATGCTCCACACCCGGTGGAAGGACAAGGACTTCCTGTTCGCCATGAACGGGCAGACCGGGCGGCTCATCGGCGACCTGCCGGTGGACAAGAGCCGGGTGGCCGCGTGGTTTGCGGGCATCAGCCTGCCCCTGATGGCAGTGCTGGCGTTCCTGCTTTTGTTATAAGGGGGTGGCAGAATGAAACACACTGCAAAACGCTTTGCCGCCCTGCTGGCCGCTCTGGTGCTGGCGCTCTGCCTGAGCATTCCCGCCTTTGCCGCCGCACCGCTGGTGCGGGACGAGATGGGCCTGTTCGATGCGGATACTTACAGCCAGCTGGAAGCTTCTGCCGAAGCCGCCAGCGACGGCCACGACTGCGACGTGTATTTTCTGGTGGTGGACAGCATCGGTGACACCGACCAGCGCCAGTACGCCAAAGATTACTACCTTGCCAACGGTCTGGGCAGCGGCTCTGAACAGAGCGGCATCCTTTTCCTGCTGGCAGTCGGCTCCCGCAAGTATGTCACCATCACCTACGGCGGCGGCGTGACAGCCTTTACCGATTACCGCATCGAGCAGATCGAAGATGCCGTTGTTCCCTATCTCTCGGACAACGACTGGGCCGAGGCCGCCTCCGAGTACCTCTCCATGTGCGCCGACACACTGGATTTCTACGCCGAGCACGGCGAACCTCTGGATGTTGACAACGACACCAGCGGCTGGCCCATCCTGCTCCTCATCGTCATCGGCGTGCCCATGATCATTGCCGGTATCGTCTGCGGCGTGCTGTACAGCCAGATGAAAACAGCCCGGCTCAAGACCGAGGCCAACGATTACATCGGCGCAGGCTTAAAGCTGCGGGTGCAGGTGGACAACTACACCCACACCGACCGCGTGCAGGTCTACGACCCGCCCCACGAGGAGAGCAGCAGCTCCGGCGGCTCCTCCGTGGACAGCGACGGCTTTGGCGGCTCCTCCGGCGGCTCGTTCTGAGCGCCCTTTTCTCCAGCAATAAACCACCGGTTCCGCCGGTGGTTTTCGCTTGTTTTTATTTCCGTATAACATGCAAAAGAAAGGAAACCCAACGAATGTCAAAGAAGATCACCGCCCTGATCCCCGGAGCCGCGCTGGCACTGGGCATCGCCTGCATCGCCAAGTGGCTGGAAACGCTGGAAAGCAGCGCCGGGCTCCACCTCATTGGCGCATCGGTCATCGCCCTGTTTATCGGCATGGCCATCAATGCGTTTTTCCAGCCCAACAAAACAACCGCGCCGGGCATCAAATTCACCTCTAAGAAGGTTCTGAAATTCGCCATCGTCCTTCTGGGTGCCAGCCTGAACATCCGCACCGTGCTGACCGTGGGCCGTTTTTCGCTGACGGTCATGCTCTTCACCCTGGCCACCTGCTTTGGGCTGGGCGCGCTGATCGGCAGAGCGCTGGGGCTCAACTGGAAAACCAGCAGCCCGATCAACGCCGGAACCGGCATCTGCGGCGGCTCTGCCATTGCCGCCATTGCGCCGGTGATCGAGGCTGATGACATGGACATCGCCTACGGTATGTCCGCCACCTTCCTGTTCGATACGGTGATGATCGTTGTGTTCCCGCTCCTTGGCCGGTGGCTTGGGCTTTCCGATGCCGCATTCGGTCTCTGGGCCGGTACGGCAGTCAACGATACCTCCAGCGTTGTAGCCACCGGTTACGCTTTCAGTGAAGCAGCCGGCGACTTTGCAACGATGGTCAAGCTGACCCGCACGCTGGCGATCATTCCGGCTGTTCTGGTCTTTGCCGCCATCAACCTGCACCTGAAAAAGAAAGAGAGCGCCCAGGCCAACGGTGTCAAGGTGAGCATCCGTTCCATTTTCCCCTGGTTCATCCTTGCGTTCCTTGCCATGTCCCTGCTGACCAGTCTGGGCCTTCTGCCCGCCGGGCTGGTTTCCAGCCTGAAGACCATCAGCAAGTTTCTGATGGTCGCAGCCCTGGCGGCCATCGGTCTGAACACGAACTTTAAATCACTCTGCCGTTCCGGCGCAAAGCCCATGCTGCACGGCTTCATCATCTCCACATTGGTCGTTCTGGTCGCCATTGGTGTTGAGTACATGATCGGCATTGCACCCTACGGCACGCTGTGACGTTCCTGCCTGCTGAACATTCCCACAAAGAAAGAGCAGTGCTCTCCAATGGGTCCTGAACTGCCCCAGAATTAGTAGACATGAATAAAAAGCGCCTCATGTAGGGTGTGTCTTAACCGGACTGACGAAGCGAAAGTGGAGACAGTCCGGTTTTTAGTTGGATGCGTTCGTGGTTGTAGAAGT
>ENA-OQHF01000421-OQHF01000421.1-human-gut-metagenome-genome-assembly--contig:-NODE-421-length-26914-cov-6.816329_pt1 | contig 26914 bp, 26 predicted proteins | sample MGYA00242559_ERZ504709 | MGnify/ENA primary metagenome ERZ504709 (study PRJEB26092, sample SAMD00036203) | human gut metagenome | host: Homo sapiens | study: EMG produced TPA metagenomics assembly of... | reverse complement strand
CCCAAAAAGCAACGTCGTGCACCACAGTTCTCAAAGAGATAATCTGTTTATCCGAAACGCTTCCTGATTATCAGGGCGTTTTGTTTCAGTAGGTTTATATAAAGTCACTTTGAATCGGTATGAAGTTTGCTGACGACGTCGTGCACCTCGCAGGGCGGTGCCCTAAAATCATTCACATTATAAATAATGCTCTGAATTTTTAGACCGCTACTAAGCTCTTGTTGTTCCCTTTGTCTGCCACAGGCAGCGGTCACAAACGAGCCAATTCTCAAAGAGATAATTATTTATCTTTTCAACAGCGTTTCCGTTTTGGAAGCGCTGTTTTTTGCACGATGAGCTTTTTTCTAAATTGAGGCTTCCGAAATGCTCCTGTTATCAGGGGCGTTTTTTGCAATTATATCTCTATTATGGTATGATTGTGACGGAAAACATAATGAGCGACGAATTTAAAGACATTGAAAAATTATATGAAAAGTGCTAAATTTTAATCTTGATTTTTGTGTAGCCATAGGTTTAACCTTATAGTGAATATAGGACAAAATCTTCTTGAATTCCTACTAAAAAGGTAGTATAATGTCTACTGAAATATGTATTTGTTAAAAATCGGGTGGTTATAATGAAAATTAAAGATATAATAAATAGTAAAAAGGTTACTGTTTCGTTTGAGGTTTTTCCTCCGAAGCAGTGGGATAAAATTGCAAATACAAAGAAAATCGTTGAGGAAATGGTAAAGGACAAGCCGTCGTTTATGAGTGTTACCTACGGTGCGGCAGGAACTACAAGCGGCTTTACAACAGAGATTGCAAATGCGATTAAAGAGGGCGGAGTTGAGCCGCTTTCTCACCTTACCTGCCTTACTTCTACCAAGGAAAAAATCGACAGTGTTTTGGATGAGTTGGAGGCAAACGGTATTGAAAACGTGCTTGCTTTAAGAGGCGATATTCCTAAGGATTTTGAAATGGGCGAAAATCAATATTTTCACCACGCTTTTGAGCTTGTGAATGAAATTAAGGCAAGGGGAAAGTTTTGCGTAGGTGCGGCGTGCTATCCGGAAACTCACCCTGAGTCTAAAAACAGGGTTGATGATATCGCAAGGCTTAAGGAAAAAGTTGATTGCGGCGTCGATTTTATCACAACTCAAATGTTTTTTGATAATGATAAATTTTATAACTTCCGTGAAATGTGCGCTATAAAAGAGATTAACGTGCCGATTATAGCAGGAATTATGCCGATTACAAACGCTAATCAAATTAAGAGAAGCTTGGAGCTTTCAAATGCATCTCTTCCCGCTAAGTTTAATAAGATTATGGAGCGCTTCGGCGAAAATCCTGACGCTATGAAGCAGGCAGGTATTGTTTATGCAACAGAGCAAATAATAGACTTGATGGCAAACGGGGTTAATAATATTCATATTTATACTATGAATAAGCCTGACGTTGCACATCAAATTATGGAAGGACTTTCGGCAATTATAAATGAATAGGACAGAAATACTCCACTATTTGCGTACCAATTCAAAAGTAGACGATAAAAGGCTTCTTGACCTTATTGATGATTGTTGCAACGAGGTTAACAAATGCGTAAGGCCTAAAACCATTCATCGTATTTTTGATTGCACGGTAAATGATGACGAGGTTATTGTTGAAAATCAGGTTTTTAAAAGCAAGCGCCTTGCGGATAATATGAAGGGCTGTAAAAGAGTTTGCATTTTTGGTGCGACTCTCGGCACTGAATGTGACAGGCTTTTGAGAACGTATGCCTCAACCGATATAACGAGGGCAACGGTGCTACAAGCCTGCCTTGCATCTAAGATTGAAGAGGTTTGCGACGGGATTGAGGATGAATTAAAAAAGCAGGGAATGACTCTTCGCAGTCGATATTCTCCTGGCTATTTTGACCTTGATATAAAGGAAAATAAAAAATTATTTGAATTAATGGATATAACAAAGCGTATCGGGCTTACGATTACGGGCACCTGCCAAATGGTTCCGTCAAAGTCCGTTACGGCATTTATAGGTATTGAAAATGATTAGATTTTTTGACGGCGGTATGGGCAGTATGCTCAATCTTGCGGCAGGCGAACTGCCTGAAAAGCTTAATATCAGCGAGCCTGAAAGAGTTTTTGCTGTTCATAAGGGATATGCAGATGCAGGCGCAGAATTTATTACGGCTAACACCTTTGGCGCTAACTCGCTTAAATATGATAATGTAGATGAGCTTGTAAAGGCAGGCGTTGCGCTTGCTAAAAAAGCAGGCAAATATGTTGCGCTTGATATCGGTCCAACCGGTAAGCTTTTGAAGCCTATGGGCGATCTTGAATTTGAAAGAGCAGTTGAGCTTTTTTCAGAGGTTGTAAGAGCAGGCAAGGACGGCTCCGACGTTGCAATTATTGAAACTATGAGCGATATGTATGAGCTTAAGGCGGCTGTAATCGCTGTTAAGGAAAATTCGGATTTGCCGATTATCACTTCGATGATTTTTGACGAATCGGGCAGGCTTCTTACAGGCGGCGACGTTAAAAGTGCCGTTGCTATGCTTGAGGGACTTAGAGTTGACGCTATCGGATTTAACTGCGGCTTAGGCCCTAAGCAAATGATTCCTCTTGTTAAGGAGCTTAGAGAGTGTACCTCGCTTCCTATTCTCGTTATGCCAAATGCAGGGCTTCCCGAATCTGTTGACGGCAAGACTGTTTATAATGTTTCGCCTGACGAATTTGCGCAAGATATGAGAGAGATTGCCAAGCTCGGCGTGTCGATTTTGGGCGGCTGCTGCGGTACAACTCCAAAGCATATTGCCAAAATGATTGAACTTTGCAAGGACATTCCCGATAATGTTCCCGAAAAGAAAAACGATACGGTTGTTTGCTCTTATTCAAGCGCCGTTACTATCGGTGAAAAGCCTGTGGTTATCGGCGAAAGAATTAACCCAACGGGTAAAAAGCTTTTTAAGGAAGCACTTAGAAATAACAATATCGATTATATAATTAAAGAGGGTATGGCTCAGCAGGAAAAGGGCGCTCATATCCTTGATGTAAATGTCGGCTTGCCTGAAATTGACGAGGTGCAGATGCTTCAAGACGCTGTGTTTAATCTTCAAAGCGTTCTTTCTCTTCCGCTTCAGCTTGATTCAAGCAACACTCAGGCTCTTGAAAAGGCAATGCGTATGTATAACGGCAAGGCGATGATTAACTCTGTAAACGGCAAGCAGTCGTCAATGAGTGAGGTTTTCCCGCTTGTTCAAAAATACGGCGGCGTTGTTGTTTGCCTTTGCCTTGACGAAAGCGGTATTCCCGAAACGGCGCAGGGCAGAATTGATATCGCAAAGAAAATCATCAAAACAGCCGAAAGCTATGGTATAGATAAAAAAGACCTTGTAGTTGATGCACTTGTAATGACAATTTCAACTAACAAGGATAATGCGAAAGAAACGCTTAAAGCGGTTGATTATATCCGTCACGAGCTTGGTGTCGGCACGGTTTTAGGTGTGTCAAATATCAGCTTCGGTTTGCCTAAAAGAGAGGCGATTAATACCGCTTTCTTTACCCTTGCTCTTAAGGCAGGCTTGTCGGCGGGTATTATAAATCCCTTGAGCGAAAGTATGATGAATGCCTATTATTCGTATAATGCTCTTGAGGGATTTGACGATAACTGCACACAGTATATCGAATCTGTTACCGCTTCTGCCAATACTGCGACGGCAACAGGTGTGACCGATTTGAAAATGGCTATCATCAAGGGTATGAAAGAGGATGCAGGCGCTTGCGCTAAGGAACTGTTAAAAGATACGCCGGCGCTTGACGTTATTAATGATTATATTATCCCTGCGCTTGACGTTGTCGGCGACGGATTTGAAAAAAATAAGGTGTTCCTCCCTCAGCTTCTTATGAGTGCTGATTCCGCAAAGGCAGCATTTGACGTTATCAAAGAACATTTGATTTTGGCAGGAGAACAGAAAAAAAGCGAGCATAAGGTTGTAATCGCAACCGTTGAGGGCGATATCCACGATATTGGCAAAAATATTGTTAAGGTTCTTATGTCAAATTACGGATTTGATATTATTGATTTGGGCAAGGACGTTAAGTGCGAAAGAGTGCTTGAAGAGGTACAAAAGCAGGGCGTTAAGCTTGTCGGTCTTTCAGCCTTGATGACTACAACCGTGCCTAATATGGAAAAAACGATTAAGCTTATCCACGATAATACGGACGCAAAAGTGTTTGTCGGCGGTGCTGTTCTTACAAAGTCGTATGCCAAAATGATTAATGCCGATTGGTACGCTAAGGACGCAATGGAAAGTGTAAGAATAGCTAAGGAATTTTTCGGAGGTGAGAAGTAATGATGGTTTCCACCAAGGGCAGATATGCTCTCAGAATTATGGCTGACCTTGCCGAAAATCAAGAGGGCGGTCCCGTATCGCTTAAGGATATTGCCGAACGTGAAAATATCGGCATAAAATATCTTGAAATCATTGTTTCATCTCTTAATAAAAACGGACTTTTAAAGAGCGTTCGTGGCAAAAACGGCGGCTATATGCTCAACCGTGAGCCAAAGGAATATACAATTGCTTCAATTCTCAATGCGGCAGAGGGCAGCCTTGCTCCCGTTGCGTGCGTTAGTGACGGCGACTGCGAAAATGCACCAAGCTGTAAAACTTACGTTCTTTGGAAAGAACTTGATGACGTGATTGAGGATTTCTTATCGTCTAAAACCTTGGCAGATATATTATAATACTGTTATGTAACCTGTTGCGAAAATTAAAATATCTATAATTAAGAACAAAGTTGAATTATATAACATTATCAAACGGGCGATTAATAATCGCCCCTACGGCGTCGAAAGAAAATACGTGTTTGAATAAATTTTTGCAAAATTTATAATAAACACTCCGTTCCTTTCTCCTCGCAAAATCCGCCGTACAGCAGTGCGTCGGATTTTGGAATACCGTAGGGGCGACCATTGGTCGCCTATTGAATTGTAATTGAATAAATTAAAGGACAACGGAATGTTAAAATTTCCGTTGTCCTTATTTTTTATCTGTTCTGCCGAGAATATAATCTATGCTTGTATTGTAAAAATAAGCAGGAATTTGAGGATATGCTAAAGCTAAAGGAAAGGATAGAAAACAGATAGGTAATGTTACCTCTGCGCAACATACAAAATTAATTAAAAAAACGACAAATATTCCTGATTATTGACAATATTATGTGTGTATTATATAATTTGAAATGGACAAAGGAAACTGTCGAATACGGTAGGCGGTTAGCCCTCTTATTCCAAGAGGGTTGTTATCCCTCTTGAGATTTAATCAAAAGGGGGAGATATTATGGAATATGCAACAATAATTACCTTGGTACTTATTATTATACTGATTCTTATAATAAAAAAATAACCGCCCTGTGTCCTGGAAAAACAAGGGTGGTTATTTAATCACTATTCCGGGCTAACCGTCTATCCGATAAGCCCTTTGTCTATAATTATATTAGCATAGAATAATATATTTGTCAACACGCATCAATAATGCGTGTTTTTATATGCTTATTTATTAATCAGGGTAGCCGTTAGGGTTTTGGCTCTGCCATCTCCAGCTATCCTCGCACATTTCGTCAAGTCCTCTTTCAGCCTTCCAGCCAAGTTCTTTGAGTGCCTTGCTTGGGTCTGAATAGCAGGTAGCAATATCGCCGTCACGACGAGGTCCGATAACGTAAGGGATTTCCTTGCCTGAAGCCTTTTCAAATGATTTAACAACGTCAAGAACAGAGTAGCCGATTCCTGTGCCGAGGTTGTAGATAAAGAGTCCGTCCTCACCCTCAACCTTTTCGACAGCCTTGATATGACCGAGTGCAAGGTCAACAACGTGAATATAGTCACGAACACCTGTTCCGTCAGGAGTATCGTAATCGTTGCCGAATACATTAAGGTGGTCAAGCTTACCGATAGCAACCTGAGTGATATAAGGCATAAGGTTGTTAGGAATACCGTTAGGGTCTTCGCCCATTGTGCCGCTCTTGTGAGCACCGATAGGGTTGAAGTAACGCAGAAGGCAGATTGACCAGCTATTGTCTGAAACATAAAGGTCTTTAAGTATACATTCAATCATAAACTTAGTTCTGCCGTAAGGGTTGGTAACTCCGCCAACCTCCATATCCTCGGTAAGAGGGGATACGTTGTTCATACCGTAAACCGTAGCCGATGATGAAAATACAATCTTCTTGCAACCGTGCTTTCTCATAACGTCAAGCAAAACAAGCGTGCCTGTTACGTTGTTATCAAAATATTCAAGCGGCTTATGAACGCTTTCGCCTACTGCCTTTAAGCCTGCAAAGTGAATAACAGATGTAATATTTTCCTTTTCAAAAACATTGCTTAAGCCCTCGGCATCTCTTATATCACATTCATAAAAGCTGAAATCCTTTCCGACTAAAGCTTTGATTCTGTCATAAGAGCTTTTCTTGCAGTTGTAAAGATTATCTACTACTACAACATCCTGACCCGCATTCATAAGTTCAACGCAGGTGTGTGAACCGATATAACCGAGACCGCCTGTAACTAATACTGACATAATGCTACCTCCGTAGTTTTATATAAAAAATATTTTTGTTTATTAATATGCTTTGCCCCAATAGAGCATTTTTTTGCAGGCTTGCCGCAGCAAACACAAATCGTCTGAAATTTCTTCTTGGTCAAACGGAATACAACGAGAGCCGACACCTGTAATTTCCTTTACTTTGTCCTCACATTCCTCACTGCCGCACCACATAGCCTTAACAAAGCCGTCGCCGTTTTCCTCAAGCGCCTTTATGATTTCGTCTGTAGATTTGCATTATATGTTCTTCTCTCTCTGTTTTCAAGAGCATTTTTGTAAAGCCCGTCACGAACTTCTTGAAGCTTTTGAGGAATAACTGTTGAAATGTCATCAAGAGAAACTACGGTTTTCTCTCTGTTGTGCCTTGTAACTACAACACATTGATTATTTTCAATATCTCTCGGTCCGATTTCAACTCTTACTGGAACGCCCTTCATTTCATATTCCGCAAACTTCCAGCCCGGTGAATTTTCACTGTCGTCAATCTTAGCTCTGCAAACCTTTTTGAGTTCGTCGCAAAGAGCATTAGCCCTGTCAAGTACGCCTTCCTTGTGCTGAGCGATAGGAACAACGATAACCTGAATAGGTGCAACGGCAGGCGGTAAAACAAGACCGTTGTGTCACCGTGAGTCATAATGATTGCGCCTATTAATCTTGTAGTCATACCCCAAGATGTCTGATGAGGGTATGCAAGCTTGTTTCTTATTTGAAAATTGAATGTCAAATGCCTTGGCAAACCGTCGCCGAAATAGTGGCTTGTGCCTGCCTGAAGTGCCTTGCCGTCGTGCATAAGCGCTTCAATACAATATGTACGTTCGGCACCTGCAAATTTGTCGCTGTCGGTTTTCATACCCTGAACAACAGGCATTGCAAGGTCTTCTTGGCAGAATTTTGTATATACATTAAGCATTCTTTCTGTTTCTTCAATCGCTTCCTCTGCCGTTTCGTGAAGAGTGTGACCTTCCTGCCATAAAAATTCTCTTGAACGAAGGAAAGGTCTTGTTGTTTTTTCCCATCTTACAACCGATACCCACTGATTGTAAAGCTTAGGTAAATCTCTGTAAGAATGAACAACATCTCTGAAATGTTCGCAGAAAAGTGTTTCCGACGTAGGTCTTACGCAAAGCCTTTCTTCAAGCTTTTCGTTTCCGCCGTATGTTACCCATGCACATTCAGGTGCAAAACCCTCAACGTGGTCTGCCTCTTTTTTAAGCAAGCTTTCAGGGATAAACATTGGCATATTAACATTCTCGTGGCCAAGCTCCTTGAACATACCGTCAAGAATTCTTTGAATATTTTCCCAAATTGCGTAGCCGTAAGGTCTTATTACCATACAGCCTTTTACGCTTGTGTAAGAAACGAGCTCTGCTTTTTTGCACACGTCAGTGTACCATTTCGCAAAATCCTCGTCCATAGATGTGATGGAATCAACCATCTTTTTTTGGTCGTTTGCCATATTTGTGACTCCTTGTCATATGATAGTGATAGTTTAGATAATAGTTTTAAATTACGTTTAATTCTTATTATATAATAACAGAGACAAGATGTAAACACTATTTTTGAACAAAAATTTTTAACAGAATTCGTTTTTTTATGACATATTGCCATTTCTTTTGCTTGTTCTTGATTTGTTCATAATTGGTTGATATATTAGAGCTGTAGGCAAAATATGCTTATAGCGGTTATCTATGGTAAATATGACATAGTGTTTGTTGTCTTTTTGCACAAATATAATTTGATTGTTTTGTGTAATTTGTCCAACACTACAAATAGTAATGAAATGTGTTACAATATGTATATTTTGGATGAAAAAGACTTGAATTCGCATTTTTATTGTAGTATAATCACGACAGTACAAACAAGGGGGTGACTGCAACGTTTGATACTATTTTAATGAAGGTGGATCTTCAAAAAGAACTTACCGACCAGCTCGAACTGAAAGAAGTTTTCAGCTTTAAGATTGGTAATTTTAAGCTCGGCTTCGATGAGGCAACAGTGGTAAGCTGGATAATTATTGCGGTAATGACAGTTCTTGCGATTATCTTAACCCGAAATCTCAAAGTAACAGGAGAAATTTCAAAGCGTCAGGCATTGCTCGAGCTTGCTTATGAAAAAGCGCAAGACTTTTTCAGGGGCATAATGGGAGAAAAGGTAGAACAGTTTATTCCTTGGCTTATGAGTGTGGCACTTTTCATCGGTGTTTCAAACATTATAGGTTTGTTTGGATTAAAACCGCCGACAAAAAGTATGCAGGTAACTGCGTGTCTTGCTATAATAAGTATAGTGCTTGTAGAATTTACTGCGTTTAAAAACAAAGGATTTGCAGGGCGTCTGAAGGAATTTACTAAACCAATTTGGATAATTACTCCTATCAATATAATGGAAGTTATTACCAAACCGCTTTCGCTTTGTATGCGTCTTTTCGGTAATGTAATCGGTTCATTCATTATTATGGAACTTATTAAGGCTTGCGTTCCGATATTCTTACCTACAGTATTCAGTCTTTATTTTGATATATTCGACGGTTTACTTCAAGCATACATTTTCGTATTCTTAACAGGTCTTTATTTACAGGAAGCTGTTGAGGAGTCGGAGGAAACAACCGACAAACAGAAGAAAAAAATAAAAAAAGCAAGTAAAAAGAACAAAAAGCAGGCTAAAGCCGCTTAAATATATTTTTAATTATTAAGGAGATTAATATTATGACAGGTTCAGTTATTGCTATCGGTGCAGGTATTGCTCTTATTTGTGCACTCGGTGCAGGTATCGGTATCGGTATCGCTACAGGTAAAGCCGTTGAGGCTATCGCTCGTCAGCCGGAAATGGCCGGACAGATTCGTACAACTCTTATCCTTGGTGCTGCTCTTTCTGAAGCAACAGCTATTTACGGACTTGTAGCTTGTATTATGATTATTTTCTTGGTTAAATAAAACAGTTTTTAATCAAAACAGTTTGATGAGAAAGGACCATAATTAATGTTAAAATTTGACATAAATATTCTTTGGACCTTGATAAACCTTATTATCTTTTTTGTGCTTATGAAACTGTTTTTATTTAAACCAATTAAGAAAACACTTGATAAGCGTAAGGAATTGATTGAAGGTCAGTTCAAGGCTGCTGAAGATAAAGAGAAAAAAGCTGGGGAGTTACAGGCTGAATATCAGTCACAGCTCTCAGGCGTAGAAGATGAAAAGAAGGCTATAATCGCCGAGGCAAGAAATAATGCTAAAGGCGAGTATGACAAAATCGTTGCACGTGCAAACGATGATGCAGTTAAGATTAAGCAGGATGCTAAAAAGGCATCTGAGCTTGAAAGCGAAAAGGCACGTCTTGCAGTTAAGCAGGAAATTGCAGAGCTTGCTATGCAGGCAGCAACCAAGGTTGTTGAAAAGGAAGTTTCTCCGGAAACAAATAAAATGCTCTACGACCAATTTTTAAATGAAAGCAGTGATAAATAATGATTCAAAATATTGAAAAATATCTTGACGCACTGTTTTCTGCTCACGCAAGTGTGTCAAGCTTGGAAGAAGCTTTAAATACTGTTAAATCCAATGCTGAGCTCAAAGAAATTTTTAACGACCCTAACGTTACTCTTGAGGAAAAGAAAAACGTTTGTAAGGAGCTTTTTGCCCCGTCTGTTAATGATTTTGTGGCAGAGCTTGCAGCAAGCGGAAAGATTGACAGCTTGGGCGAAATTGTTGAGGCTTATATCTCACAACTCAACAAGCAAAACAATGTTGCAGAAGCAACAATTACCTGCGTAACAGAGCCTGATGACGAACAGTTAAAGGGCATTAAGGAATTTGTTTGCAAGCAGGAAAATGCAAATGATGCCGTAATCAAGGTTGTTAAGGATGATTCACTTATCGGCGGCTTTATCGTAACGCTCGGCGACAAGCAGTTTGACTTTTCAATTAAGAAAAAGCTTGACGGTATTAAGCAAAAGGTTATGGATTCTGCAAGAAACGGCGCTGTAACAAGCGAAAATGTTCTTGCGGTTTTGAAAAAGGATATTAATGATTTTGAACTTAGAACTAACAGCGAGGAAATCGGTACTGTTATTCGTGTAGGCGACGGAATTGCTACTATCCACGGTCTTGACCATGCAATGTACGGCGAAATCGTTGTATTTGAAAACGGCGTTAAGGGCATGGTTCAGGATATTAAAAGACATCAAATCGGTGTAATTCTTTTTGACTCCGATACAGGTGTTGAACAGGGTACAAAGGTTAAAAGAACACATAAAAAAGCAGGTGTGCCTGTAGGCGATGGCTTTATCGGCAGAATTGTTAATTCACTCGGTGAGCCTATCGACGGTAAGGGTGAAATTAAGGCTGACGGATATCGTCCTGTTGAGCAGCCGGCACCGTCAATTGTTGATCGTCAGAGTGTTGATACTCCGCTTGCAACAGGTATTCTTTCAATTGACTCAATGTTCCCAATCGGCAGAGGTCAGCGTGAACTTATCATCGGTGATAGGCAGACCGGTAAGACTTCTATTGCACTTGATACAATTCTTAACCAAAAGGGTAAGGATGTAATTTGTATCTATAACGCAATCGGTCAAAAGGCATCAAGCGTTGCCAAGCTTGTAAATACACTTGAAAAAGCAGGTGCAATGGATTATACAATCGTTGTTTGCTCAACAGCAAGCGAGCCTGCTTCACTTCAGTATATTTCACCGTATGCTGCAACAGCAATTGCCGAATACTTTATGTATCAGGGCAAGGATTGCCTTATTGTATATGATGATTTAAGTAAGCACGCAGTAGCTTACCGTGCTCTTTCACTTCTTCTTGAAAGAAGTCCGGGCCGTGAAGCTTATCCCGGCGACGTTTTCTATCTTCATTCAAGACTTCTTGAGCGTTCAAGCCGTCTTACAGATGAACTCGGCGGTGGCTCAATTACTGCGCTTCCTATTATTGAAACACAGGCAGGCGACGTTTCTGCTTATATTCCTACAAACGTTATTTCTATCACAGACGGTCAGATTTTCCTTGAAAGTGACTTGTTCTTCAGCGGTATGCGTCCGGCTGTAAACGTCGGTCTTTCTGTATCACGTGTAGGTGGTGCAGCTCAAACAAAGGCTATGAAGAAAGCAGCAGGCTCACTTAGAATTGACTTGGCGCAGTTTAGAGAAATGGAAGTATTTACCCAGTTCTCATCTGACCTTGATGAAGAAACAAAAGCAGGTCTTACCTACGGTAAGGGACTTATGGAACTCCTTAAGCAGCCGCTCGGTCATCCGCTTTCGCTTGCTGATATGGTATTTACTCTTGTTGGTGCAACAGGCAGAAAGTTTGTTGATATCCCGACGGAGGATACTAAGAAATTCCAGAATAAAATGCTTGCTTATATGAATGAAAACTACTCTCAGCTTGTCAATACAATTGAGCAGGAAAAAGTGCTTGAGGCTGGCACCAGAGAGCAGATTTTAGAGGCAATTGACGAATTTAAAAAGATTTATCAAGAGGGTTAATGATGGCTAATGCTCGTGAAATTCAAGCCAGAATGAAGTCTATTAAGGACACTATGAAAATCACAAACGCAATGTATATGATTTCGTCCTCAAAGCTTCAAAAGGCGAGAAGAGACCTTAAAAATACCGAGCCTTATTTCTATACTATTCAGGATTGCCTTTCAAAAATCCTTGAGCTTTCTCCTGACGCAGGTAACGTTTACTTTGACGAAAGAGAGGACGTGCCAAAGCAGGAGAGAAAGCAGGGTTATATCGTTGTTACAGCCGATAAGGGTATGGCAGGTGCGTATAACCACAATGTAATCAAAATAGCAGAAAAAGAGGCTCTTTCCGATAATAAAAATATGCTTTTTGTTGTCGGTCAGGTTGGTCGTAAATATTTTGAAAAAAAGAATATTCCTATCGATATTGACTTCAAATATACAGCTCAAAATCCTAATGTTAACAGAGCAAGAGTTATCAGTGAACAGATAGTTGAGCTTTTTAGGGAAAAGAAGCTTGATGAGGTTTATATCGTTTACACAAGAATGGTTAATTCTGTTACCTTTGATGCAGAAATCAAACAGCTTTTGCCTTTAAAGAAGGTTAAGTTTGAAAGAACAGATGAGCATAACAAATATGAAACATGTACATTTGAACCGAGTATGAATGCTGTGTTTGACCATATTATACCAAACTATATTTCAGGTTTCGTATACGGTGCTCTTGTTGAATCGTATTGTTCTGAGCATAATGCACGTATGATGGCTATGCAAACTGCTACTGATGCTGCAAAGGATATGCTCAAAGGTCTCGGTATAGAATATAACCGTGCAAGGCAGGCGGCTATTACTCAGGAAATTACTGAGGTTATCGCCGGTGCCAAGGCACAAAAAATGATGAAAGAAGATTAGGAGGTGTCCTTGTATGAAAAAACGGTAAAATTGTTCAGGTTATGGGACCTGTAATCGACGTTGAGTTTGAAGATGAATTGCCTAAGATTAAGGACGCTCTTGAAGTAGAATTAGACGGCAAGAAGCTTGTTATGGAAGTTAGTCAGCATATCGGCGGAAACTGTGTTCGCTGCATTATGCTTGCCGCATCCGAAGGTCTTTGCAAGGATATGGAAGTTATCAATACAGGCGACGCCATTAAAGTCCCTGTAGGTGACAAAACTTTGGGCAGACTTTTCAACGTTGTAGGTGAAACGATTGACGGACTTGACAGTCTTGACAAAGAAGAACATTGGGCTATCCACCGTAAACCGCCTACATTTGAAGAGCAAAGCGCAAACGTTGAAATTCTTGAAACAGGTATTAAGGTTATTGACCTTTTAACACCTTATCCAAAGGGCGGTAAAATCGGTTTGTTCGGCGGTGCCGGTGTAGGTAAAACCGTACTTATTCAAGAGCTTATTACTAACGTTGCCACTCAACACGGCGGCTATTCGATATTCACCGGTGTCGGTGAAAGAAGCCGTGAGGGTAACGATTTATGGAAGGAAATGGGCGAAAGCGGCGTACTTGAAAAAACTGCGCTTGTATTCGGTCAGATGAACGAACCGCCCGGAGCACGTATGCGTGTTGCCGAAACAGGACTTACAATGGCAGAATATTTCAGAGATGTAGAGCATCAAGATGTGCTTCTTTTCATTGATAATATTTTCCGTTTCGTTCAGGCAGGTTCTGAGGTATCTTCTCTTTTGGGAAGAATGCCGTCAGCCGTTGGTTATCAGCCAACTCTTGCTACAGATGTCGGCGAACTTCAGGAACGTATCGCTTCAACAAAGAACGGTTCTATCACATCGGTTCAGGCTGTATATGTACCTGCCGATGACCTTACCGACCCTGCTCCTGCAACAACATTTGCTCACCTTGATGCAACAACCGTTCTTTCAAGAAAGATTGTTGAAAAAGGTATTTATCCTGCAGTTGATCCGCTTGAATCAAACTCACGTATTCTTGAGCCGGATGTTGTAGGTGAGGAACATTATCAGGTTGCACGTAAGGTTCAGGAGTATTTGCAAAAGTATAAAGAACTTCAGGATATTATCGCAATTCTCGGTATGGAAGAACTTTCCGATGAAGATAAAACTACTGTTTACCGTGCAAGAAAGATTGAGAAATTCTTGTCTCAGCCTTTCCACGTTGCTGAAGCATTCACTGGTCAGCCGGGTAAATATGTAGCCGTTAAGGATGCAGTTAAAGGCTTTAAGGCAATTATCGACGGTGAGGTTGATGATGTACCTGAGCAGGCATTCTTTAATACAGGTACTATTGAAGATGTTTTGGAAAATGCAAAAAAGCTTGAAAAATAAGGTGATTATATGAATACTTTTCAACTTAAAATAATTGCATCTAATAAAGTGTTTTTTGACGGTCAGGCTCAAAGCTTGATTATTCCAAGGCTTGACGGCGGCAGCGAGGCTTATCTTGCTATGCATGAAAACTGCGTTGTTCCTATTGAATTCGGTGAAATGAAAATTGTTGACGCAAATGGTAAAACGATTAACGCATTTGTCGGCAGCGGATTTCTTGAATTTCTTGACAATGAGGCAATGCTTGTTTGTATTTCGGCAGAGCTTCCTGAGGAAATCAACGAGCGACGTGCAAAAGAGGCTCAACTTAGAGCTGAGGAGGAACTTCGTCAAAAGCATTCTCTTCTTGAATATTATCACTCTCAGGCTAATCTTTCCCGTGCTATGGAAAGACTCAAAGTCAAGAGCAGATATACTAGGTAATATACTTTGATAAAGCGGTTTGAACACTACGTTCAAACCGCTTCAGCGTGTAGAAAAAGTTCAATTACAAATTTCTACACGCTGTAAGACTTCGAGAAAGTAAGATAAATTTCGTTTTTTGCGAGCGGGAGCTGTACGTGGGTACTGCCTCCGAGCAAAAGGCGAAAAGCGCCAAAAGTGGCTTGAACATTACGTTCAAGCCACTTTTCTATCAATGTAGTTTTTGATTTTATTTCGGCAAGAGCAAGTCCTTGCCCTACTTTATCACACTTTATGATAATTTAAGCACGGCGTGGTTTAGCTACTTTATCGACAGTCTAAAGCGGTTTGAACACTACGTTCAAACCGCTTTTTATATGTTGAAAAGAATTATTTAATATTGTATAATAATGGTATCTATGATTAAGGGGAATATAAATTATGCAATATAATTTAAAAACAGGCAATTTTTGTGATTTTTCAAAGTTTAGGGAAAATATTCTTGTCCCTCGTTCTTATTTTATTCCGTTTTCGAGTCTTGAAGAACTTTCAAAAACAGATATAAGAAATGAACGTTATTCATCATCTCTTGTTGATTGCCTTTCCGGCGAATGGGATTTTATTTATTTTAAAAATTGTAAACAAACAGACAATTATTTTGATACAGATAAAATTAAGTTTGATAAGGTGAACGTGCCGTCTATGTGGCAGTATACCGGCTATGAAAAGCCTTATTATGTTAATACACGCTATCAGTTTAAACCTAATCCGCCGCAAATTCCAACTGATTGTCCTGTCGGAATTTACAGAAGATTTATTGATATTGACGACCTTGATTTGAATTATACTATTGCTTTTCTCGGTGTTGCAGGCTCACTTGAGCTTTTTATAAACGGCAAATATGTCGGTTTCAGCGAGGGAAGTCATAATACTGCTGAATTTGAACTCAACGATTTTCTCGTTAAGGGCAAGAATGAAATTGTTGTTCAAAACCATAAATGGACAAACGGCACTTATCTTGAAGCGCAGGATATGTTTCGTTCAAACGGTATTTTCCGTGATGTGCTTTTGTATAAAACGGGAAAAAATTCTATTTATGATTTTGAGGCGAAAATTTCGTTTAACGGCAAATATTCTCTTGATTTTATTCCGTCATTAAAGCTCAGCGACGAATGTATTTTGACAGTTTCGCTTTATGACGATGAGAAACTTATAACTTCTAAATCTGTTAATGTATCACCGAGCGATATTCAAAAGATTAGCTTTGAAAATCTTGATATTCATCCTTGGTCTGCTGAATGTCCTTATCTTTATGATATGATTGTCACTCTTTCAAATGGTGAGGAAATTATTGAGGCAATTAGAAAAAATATCGGTTTTAAACATATTGAAATTAAGGGCAATACCTTTTATTTTAATAACCAGCCAATTAAGCTTTTGGGTGTTAATCATCACGATTCCATGCCAAAAACAGGCTATACTATGACGATAGAAGAAATGGAAACGGATATAAGCCTTGTTAAGCAGTATAATGCTAATTGTATTAGAACTTCGCACTATCCTCCGGATCCCGCCTTTCTTGATTTGTGTGACGAATACGGAATTTATGTAATAGATGAGGCGGATATTGAAACTCACGGTTGCGAAACCGAACTTCATAAGCCGGGTGCTTGTTCTCATAATAAAGATTGGCAGCCACGCTATTGGGACAGAGTTTTTAGAATGTTTTCCCGTGACAAAAACCATGCTTCAATTACTATGTGGTCGCTCGGCAACGAATCACACGGCTATTTGAATCAGGATTATTGCTATAATGAACTTAAAAAACTTACACCTATTCCTATTCATTATGAGGGTGTGTGCCGTACTAAACGCTTTGCCTATGACGTTATTTCACACATGTACGCTTGGCCGATTATGTGTGAAAGAATTGCGGCAGGTAAGCTTCCTAAATATAAAAACAAGCCGTTTTTCCAATGCGAATATGCTCATGCAATGGGTGTCGGCGCAGGTGAACTTGAAAGATATATGAAGATATTCTATTCTTCAAATAATATGCTTGGCGGTTGCATTTGGGAATTTGCAGACCATGCGGCTTATCACGAAAACGAAAAGATTAAATATACATACGGCGGTGACCACGGCGAGGAAAAGCATGACGGCAATTTTTGTATGGATGGCTTGTTTTTCCCGGACAGAACTCCACATTCGGGCGCAAAGCAGATGAAAAACTGCTACCGTCCGGTCAGATGCGAAAGAATTACCGATAACAGATATGCGTTTTTCAACCATAAATATTTCGAAAATACCAAATTCGTTGTAAAGTACAAATACTTTACAAACGGCGTTGAGTCAGTATCCGGTACATTCGATTTAGATATTGCTCCTCAGTCAAAGCAGATATATGAATTAAAGGATATCAATGCTGATTTAAATCAGTTTAGAAATATTGTGTTTGAGTATTTTGTTGATGATTTTCTTGTTGCAAGTGAGCAGGTAGTATTAAGTAAAGGTCAGCTTAATGAAAGTATTTGTAAAAACGGCAAAATCGGCTTAAATAAAAGCGAAAACAAGCTGTTCATTACATTTGAAAACGGCTCAATGATATATGATACAAAGGCAGGATTTATAGATTCTTACGTATATAAAAACCACGAAATGATTAATTCATTCCCACTTGGGGATTTCAAGGGTTTTGCGCCTGCGTTTTACCGTGCGCCGCTTGACAATGACAGAAATATTCGCAAGTATTGGGACGCTTTAAACCTTGGCAATGTTTTGAATATCTGTAAAGGCAGCAGCTTTACACAAAAAGACGATTGTATCATCATAAAAACTAAAATTAAATCTGTTGCACCTCGTCTTTTACCTGTTGCACAAACTGAAATTAAATATACAATCTATGCAAGCGGTGAAATAAAGGTAGATGTAAATGTTCTTTCCGGCGGAGCAATCAAGCTTTTGCCTCGTTTTGGTGTTATGCTTGAAATGCCAAAGGAATATGAAAATGTTAAATATTTCGGCTTAGGCCCTGATGTTAATTTGCCCGATTATAAGGAGCATACATTCAACGGCATTTTTGAAACAACCGTTGATAATCTTAAAGAAGATTATATTAAGCCGCAGGAAAGTGCAACAAGATGTGATACTCGCTTTGCAGAAATTACCGATAAGGACGGCTTTGGTTTAAGATTTAATGCAATTAATAATCCGTTTATTTTCTCGGCAAGCCACTATACCTCTAATCAATGGGCTAAGGCAATGCATAGGGAGGAACTGGTAGATATGCCGACAACCTGCGTTAATCTTGACGCTGCTGTTTTGGGCGCAGGCTCTAATGCTTGCGGTCCTCTTCCAAATAAGAATGATAGGGTAGGTTCTTTGAACGGCAAAAAGCTTTCCTTTACTATTCAGCCGATAGGTGATTAAATGTGTATAAAATAGGAAATGATATAGTTTTAATTTCAAGAATTGAAAAAAGCATAAAAAGTCCGTCTTTTTTAAATAAGGTTTTTACCGAAAACGAAAGGCTTTATTGTAAAAAAGCCGAAAATTTTGCAGGTCTGTTTGCCGCAAAGGAAGCTTATTTCAAAGCACTCGGAACAGGGATAAAACTACCGCTGAGTGATATTGAAATTTGCCATAATGATAACGGCAAACCGTATTTTAAAGGGATTGATAATTGCGATTTATCAATTTCTCATGACGGCGATTATGCAATTGCAACGGTAATAATGTGGTAATGTGTAAAGCATAATAGCTTTACAATAAATAAAGGTGACAATATGAGAATATTAACGGCAAAGCAAATAAAAGCAGTTGAAGAAAGCGCATTTAAAACCGATTCGACCGAGGCGGGACTTATGCTTAATGCAGGAACTGCCTGCTTTGAAAAAATATGCAAAATTTTTGGCGAAAGCCTTGCAAACAGCCATGTTGCAGTATTTTGCGGCAATGGCAAAAATGCAGGTGACGGCTTCGTAATTGCCGATTTGCTCAATAGTATCAATGTAAATGCCGATATTATTATCTGCGATAAAGAGCCAACCGTTGACGAACCTAAAATGTATTTTGATAAGGCGATTGCAAACGGTGTAAAGGCTATTAACTTTACGGATATAGGCGAAATTTCGTATGATATTATTGTCGATTGTATCTTTGGTATAGGCTTTCACGGGCAGCCGAGAGCGCCGTTTTCTGAAATTTTTGATTATATTAATGATTCAAACGCTAAGGTTGTGAGCATCGATACCCCAAGCGGAACTAATTCAACCGACGGCTCTGTTGTTAATGCCGTTAAGGCTGATTATACAATTGCAATTTCAACTTTAAAATTCGCTCACGTTCTGCCTGCGTCAAATTCCTATTGCGGCAAAATTTATACTGTTAATATAGGAATTGACGAAAGCCATTATAAAAATAATTATGCCCAAACAATTACAAAAAAAGATATAAAAAAGAATTTTAATAAACGTGATTTTAATTCCAATAAAGGCTCGTTTGGTCATCAGCTCAATATTTGCGGCTCATATCTTATGCCGGGAGCTTCCGTAATTGCTGCCAAATCTGCTTTAAAAACAGGCGTCGGTCTTTTAAAATGTGCTTTCCCAAAATCCGTCTATCCTGTTATGACTTCTAATTTAACTCAGCCGATTTTTAAGCCGCTTTGTGAAAATGAAGCGAAAACTATATCAATCGGTGCGCTTGGTGATATATTTGAGGATTTAAAGTGGGCAAACAGCGTAGTTGTCGGTTGCGGATTGGGCAATAATGATGATATTCAGGTTGTAGTTGACCAGATTATTAAAACGAGCGAAGTGCCGGTAGTTCTTGATGCCGACGGAATAAATGCAATAGCTCCTTTCATAGATATAGTAAAGGATAAAAAAGCTCCGCTTATTATTACTCCGCATCCGGGCGAAATGGCAAGGCTTATAGGCGAAAGTGTTGATTATGTTTGCTCTCATAGGCTTGAGGTTGCCAAGGCTTTTGCCAAGGAAAACGATGTGATTGTTGTTTTAAAGGGCGCAAACACCGTTGTTACAAACGGTAATGACGTCTTCTTTAATATGACCGGCAACCCGGGCATGGCAATGGGCGGCACGGGAGATATGCTTTCAGGTATAATAGGCTCGTTTTTAGCGCAGGGTTTAGAACCTATTGAAGCGGCAAAAGCGGGTGTCTATATTCACGGCAGATGCGGCGATATTGCAAAGCAGGAAATTTCCGAACGTGGAATGACTGTTGACGATATGATTTATGTTTTGGGAGCTTTGATGTCCGAATTTGAATAAAGGGCGGATTTGCTTGAAAAAAATAATATCACTTTTGTTAGTATCATTGTTTATTTTCACTTTTTCTTCGTGCACAATAAAAATTAATACCCCCGAAATACCGCAGTCATTTAATCAAAATGCTGTTGTTACTTCGGGGGATTTTTCTTTTGAATGTGAAATTTGTAAAAATGAGGAAATTGTTTCGGTTAAAGTTAAAAACACTAATGCCTTGGGACTTATTATGATATATGACGGAAACACCGTAAATTTTAAATATGATGAATATTCAAAAAAGATTTCAGGTGAAAATTTTGAAAAGGGAAATACGGCTATTATTATTTATGATGTGATTAATGCGCTTGAAAACGAGGAGACGCAAAAGCATATTATTGATGGCGGAGTAAAATACGAGGGGAAAACGAACTTTGGCGAATTTATTCTTGTTCAAAACGATAATTCGACCTTGAAATCCCTTTCTTTTAAAAACAGTGATTACAGAATTGATTTTAAATAATTATTCTTCTTATCTTTTATTAAAGTCTTTAATTGAAAATTAAAAAATCCCCGCCTGATTAGATTCAAGCGGGGATATATTTTGTTATAATATTGATATTAAGCTTTTACCCTCTGCCTTTGACCAAGGGTTGCGACAGATGACATCAACAATTTGAACAGGTCTGGTGATTTTAGTTACGACAAATGCTTTTGAGCCTTCGTAAGCCTCAACCCCTGCCGTAATAGCCGCAATAATTTCGTTATTCATAATTACACCTCTTTAGTTTTTAAGGCTGTGCATAGGAGCAGGAATTTTACCGCCACGGTTGATGAATTGAGCAGGTGATTTGGTATTAACTTTCATAACAGGACCGCTGCCCAAAAGGCCGCCGAATTCAAGCTCGTCACCGATTTTTTTGCCGACAGCAGGAATAACTCTTACAGCAGTTGTTTTGCAGTTTACCATACCGATTGCTGCTTCATCGGCAATAATACCGCTGATAACCTCAGGCGTTGTGTCACCCGGAATAACTATCATATCAAGACCGACAGAGCAAACAGCAGTCATAGCCTCAAGCTTTTCAATAGTGAGCGCACCGCTTCTTGCGGCATTAATCATACCTGCGTCCTCACTTACCGGAATAAATGCACCCGATAAACCTCCGACAGATGACGATGCCATTACGCCGCCTTTTTTAACTGCATCATTAAGCATCGCAAGGCAAGCGGTTGTGCCTGCACCACCGCACTGCTCAATGCCGATTTCCTCAAGAATGTGAGCAACAGAGTCGCCGACAGCCGGGGTAGGAGCAAGCGAAAGGTCAACAATACCGAAATCGACGCCAAGCCTTCTTGACGCTTCAACACCTACAAGCTGACCCATACGTGTAATCTTAAATGCAGTCTTTTTAATAAGTTCTGCAATTTCATTAATTGAATATTCGGGATGCTTTGAAACGGCACTTCTTACAACACCCGGACCTGATACACCAACGTTGATTACGCAATCAGGTTCGCTGACACCGTGGAAAGCACCTGCCATAAACGGATTATCCTCAGGAGCATTGCAAAATACCACAAGCTTGCCTGCCGCAATACAATCGTTATCTTTGGTAAGCTCGGCAGCTTCTTTAACCTTTTGACCCATAATCTTAACGGCGTCCATATTAATACCTGCTTTGGTTGAGCCGATATTAACAGATGAACAGATATGCTCTGTTTCAGCTAAGGCTCTCGGAATAGAGTTGATAAGCTCAAGATCGCCTGCCGCAAAGCCTTTTTGAACGAGTGCAGAGTATCCGCCGATAAAGTTTACACCGATGGTTTGCGCCGCTTTTTCAAGTGCTAAAGCGTATTTAACAGGGTCACCGCCGCTGATGCCTGCCATAATTGCAATCGGAGTAACGCTAACCCTTTTGTTAATAATAGGAATACCGTATTCCTTTTCAATCTGCTCACCGGTTGATACAAGATGTTCAGCCTTTTTGCAGATTTTGTCATATATTTTTTGACATGATTTGTCAATATCGGTATCGCCGCAGTCAAGAAGCGAAATACCCATTGTCGTTGTTCTGATATCAAGGCATTCGTCTTGAATCATTCTTATTGTTTCAAGAATTTCTTTTGAATTAATCAAGAGTAATACCTCCTATATTCTGTGCATTGAGTTGAAAATATCTTCGTGCATTGCGTGAATTGAAAGATTATTTTCCTCGCCGTATTTTGTAAGTTCCTCCGAAAATTCAACAAAGCCTACTGTGCTCTTGCTGATGTCCGCAAGCATAATCATACAAAACATATCGTCAAGAATAGTCTGTGAAACTTCGGTAATGTTGATATCGTGCTCTGCACAAATTGATGAAACCTTTGCAAGAATACCTACTGTATCTTTACCTACAACTGTTATAAATGCTCTCATGTATGCGACCTCCGCTTTATACTTATATTTGTATTGTTTAAAATTATAACAGAGTAGCAAACTTTTTTTCAATAAAGTATAAGAAATATATTTTATTTTTTTAAATTTTATGTTATTATATCAAAAGCTATTATATATTGTATATTTGAGAGGCAATTAAATTGAAATATAAAAATATAGTCGATGTGCATACTCATTCAATTCATTCTTTTGACGGCAACGACAGCGTTGAGGCTCTTTGCCTTGCGGCAATTGAAAAAGGAGCAAAGGTGCTTGCTGTTACAGACCATTGCGATATAGACGGCAAGGATATGGTTGTAGACGAGCTTTGCCCGCCTCAACTTAAGGATTTGAACGATTGTATAAATAAATACGGCGATGAAATCGAAATACTTAAGGGTATTGAAATAGGACAGGGCATATATAGAAAGAAAGAAACAGAGGCTCTGCTAAAAAAATACGATTATGATTTTGTTTTAGGCTCGCTTCATAATCTTGAAAATATGGAGGATTTTTTCTTTCTCGATTATAAGAATTATGATATCGATGAGCTGTTGACAAGGTATTTTGACGGCTTATTGGAGCTTTGCCAATGGGGCGCATTTGACTCTCTTGCCCACCTTACTTATCCCTTGAGATATATTGTTGCAAGGGAAAAAATTAATGTTGATATGAATAAATATCAAGATGTTTGTGAACGCTATATTGAAGAACTTATTAAAAATGATAAGGCGCTTGAAATCAATACGTCGGGTCTTTTTATGGATATGAAGGATACGCTTCCGAATATTTCATTTGTTAAGAGATATAAAAAGCTGGGCGGCAGATATATTACCGTCGGATCTGACTCTCATTATGCAAACAGAGTTTGCCAAGGTATTGAGCAGGGGCTTGATATCGCACGAGCGGCAGGTTTTGACAGCGTTACAGTTTTTGAAAAACGTCAGCCAAGGCTGATTACTATTGAGTAAATTTGAGATAAGGAAAAGATTATGGATAAATTATTGGAAATAATTGAAAAAAATCCGAGATTGTCTAACAGCGAAATTGCAGTTATGCTCGGTAAAAGCGAAGAGGAAACAGAAGAACAAATCCGTCTTTATGAAAAGTCGGGAATTATTAAGGGCTACAGAGCAATGATTGATAAAAATAAGGCAAATTCTCAAACGGTTACTGCACTTATTGAAATCAGAGTTCAGCCTAAATTCGGCCACGGATTTGATGAAATTGCGAACAGAATTGCGGCTTTGGAAGAAGTTGAAAGCATTTATCTTATGAGCGGCGGATTTGACCTTTGTTGTATGGTCAGCGATAAATCATTTGAGGAAATTGCACTTTTTGTTGCTAACAGGCTTTCTCCGCTTGACGGCGTTATGTCTACGGCAACTCACTTTATTCTTAAAAAATATAAGGAGCAGGGCGTATACTTTACAGAACCTCCTAAGGATGACAGGGGGATTCTTTCTTTCTGATGGACTACAATAATTATTTAAACCCTACTCTTGTCAGCATTAAGCCAAGTGGAATAAGAAAGTTCTTTTCTATAGCTGAGGAGATGGATGATGTTATATCCCTCGGTGTCGGTGAGCCGGATTTTAAAACTCCGTGGCACATCAGGCAAACAGGTATTAACTCGCTCGAACAGGGTGCTACAAGATATACGGCTAATGCCGGTCTTATTCTTTTAAGAAACGAAATTGCAAACTATTATAAACGTAGATTTAATGTGAACTACAGCGCTGATGGAGAAATTATGGTTACTGTCGGCGGCTCGGAGGGTATCGATATGGCTATTCGTTCTCTTGTTTGTCCGGGAGATGAGGTGCTTGTTGTTGAGCCGAGCTTCGTTTGCTATAAGCCGATTATAGAAATTTGCGGCGGTGTAGCTGTTCCTATTGTTACTGAAAATAAGAATAACTTTAAGCTTATGCCTGAAGAAATTGAAAATGCCGTAACCGATAAAACGAAACTTATCGTTTTGCCTTTCCCAAATAATCCGACGGGCGCCGTTATGCGTAGATCTGATTTGGAAAAGATTGCCGAGGTTATTAAAAAGCACGATTTGTTCGTTTTGTCAGACGAGATTTACTGCGAGCTTACCTATGGAAATGAGAAACATACAACTATTGCATCTCTTGACGGTATGCAGGAGAGAACGATTGTTATTAACGGCTTTTCAAAAACATATTCTATGACAGGTTGGCGACTTGGATATGCGCTCGGTCCGGCTCCTGTTATTAAGCAGATGACAAAGCTTCATCAATACGCTATTATGTCTGCTCCAACCACATCGCAGTATGCCGCTGTTGAGGCGCTTCGCAACGGTGATGAGGATATAAAAAAAATGCGTGACGATTATGATATGCGCCGTCGTTTTACGGTAAATGCGTTTAGAGAAATCGGACTTGACTGTTTTGAGCCTGAGGGCGCATTTTACGTTTTTCCTTGTATTAAGTCAACAGGCCTTTCGTCTGAGGATTTTTGCGAACGGCTTATTATGGCTAAGCACGTTGCGGTTATTCCGGGCAATGCCTTTGGCGATTGCGGTGAAGGATTTATACGTGTATCTTATTGCTATTCTATTGATAATATTAAGGAAGCGGTAAGACGTATCGGCGAATTTGTTAAAGAACTTGGAGAAAATTAATGTCAGTTAAAGTTAAGGCTTATGCAAAAATTAATTTAATGCTTGATATTATCAGCACACGCAAAGACGGCTATCACGATTTATTTATGATTATGCAAAGTATCAATCTTTATGATACTGTCACAATCAGCGAAACAAAATCTAAGAAGATAACCATTACCTGCAATATTGACGATATTCCTCTTGATGAAAAGAATATTGCATACAAGGCGGCTGACGCATTTTTTAAAGCAAATAAAATTAAAAATAAAGGAATTAATATTGATATAGTTAAGCGTATTCCTCATCAGGCAGGTCTTGCAGGCGGAAGTGCGGACGGTGCGGCTGTTCTTGTTGCACTTAATGAGCTTCTCGGTACAAAACTTTCCGATGACGAGCTTTGCGATATCGGTGTTAAAATCGGCGCTGATGTTCCGTTTTGCATTAAGGGCGGTACTCTCTTGGCGCAAGGTATTGGCGACGTGCTTCATAAGGTTAAGCCACTTCGTAAGTGCTTTATTTTGATTGCAAAGCCCGATTACGGTGTGAATACGGGCAAGGCGTATGCTTTGTTTGATTCAAACGGCAAGGTTCATACCCCTGATAAATTCGGTATGCTTTGCGCAATGCAAAACAGGGATTTGAATGAAATTTGCGCAAAAATGGAAAATGTTTTTGAGCAGTTTATTGAAGTGCCCAATAAGGTTGATATTAAAGAGGTTATGAGAAATAACGGCGCATTGGGCGTTTGTATGAGCGGCAGCGGGCCTACCGTTTTCGGCATTTTTGATGAAAAAGAAAAGGCTGAAAAGGCAGGCGATGAGCTTGTGGCTTATGCTAAGGATATAGCAGTTACAACTCCTGTTAATAAGGGTTGTAAAATTATTAAATGATTTGGTGATTATATGAAAACATACGAACAGGTTGACACTTATATGCAGCAAATTGGGCTTAAATATGTTAAGTCCTCTAATGAGTTTGTTGCCGGCCTTGCAATAAGAACAAATAAGGATTATACCCAAAAGGTTGCCGCTGAACTTAATTCACGTGCACAGCACAGTAATTCAAGCAATATGGTTTTTTATAAAATTAAAAACGAAACCTTTGACGGCTCAATTTATATTTCTGCGGCTTTTGACGGCGGTCTTTTCAGACATCTCGGCAATTTGATTATTGATAATGCAGAGCTTTTTGACGGTAAGGAAACAGTTGATTTTGCATGCGACTGCGGTATTGTTACCTGCTTTATTGCAAAAATGTATCCAAACTGCCATATCACGGGCGTTGACGTTAATTCGTCTGCGATTGAAAATGCTAATATTCTTAAGAATAAGCTCGGCCTTGATAATGTCGATTTTGTTTGCAGCGATGTTTTTGAATATAATAATGAAAACAAGGCTGATACTGCCGTGACGTTTCGTGCACTTCTTGACGTTTGTATGGCAAAGACTAAAGAGCTTCCTTTCTTCGGTGAAAGAATGTGGAGGGAAAATCAATATAAAGACGCTTTTGCGGATTTTGTTAATGTAATTAATAATAATATAAAGCCCGACGGTAAGATTTTGAGCGTTGAACGTTATACTGCCGATTACGGCTGGCTCGGCTATATGATGGCGCTTGAGGATAAGGGTATACATATTAATGCAGATAAAAGTGCCGTTATGCGTGCAAGCGATATTTCTTCTGTTAAGGAATACAGCGTAACCTTTGCCGGCTTTAATGAAAGTGACAGCGCTGAAAATGCTTTTGATACTGTTTTGTCAAGAGAATTTAAAGCGGGGCAGGGTTATGAGGGCGAAATGGCTGAATTTGCTCTTTATTATGACAGCGAGGGAGATATCAA
>ENA-OQHF01000420-OQHF01000420.1-human-gut-metagenome-genome-assembly--contig:-NODE-420-length-26927-cov-5.038731_pt1 | contig 26927 bp, 25 predicted proteins | sample MGYA00242559_ERZ504709 | MGnify/ENA primary metagenome ERZ504709 (study PRJEB26092, sample SAMD00036203) | human gut metagenome | host: Homo sapiens | study: EMG produced TPA metagenomics assembly of... | reverse complement strand
TTGACGGTGGGATATAAAGAAGAGTTGAGTGATGAGTTGCGGGAGTCTTATTCAGTGGCGGGGATTAGCCATGTGCTGGCATTGTCGGGACTTCATGTCGGAATACTTTGGTTTCTGTTGGGGTATATGTTGCGGCCGTTTTGCCGTAATCGGGCAATGCGTATCCTGAAATGGATAGTCGTTACGCTGTTGCTGTGGAGTTTTGCTTTTGTGGCAGGGCTGATGCCCTCGGTGGTGCGTGCCGTCATCATGTGTATGTTGGTTGAGCTCGGAACACTGGGAGGAAAACGAGGGAAACCTCTGAATATATTGGCAATAGCGGCATTTTCTATGTTATTGTATTCTCCTTTTTATTTGTTTGATGTAAGTTTTCAACTCTCTTTTATGGCAGTTTTAGCCATTTCTCTGTGTTATAAAGAATTCTACCGTATCCGTTTTATCCGTAATCGTTTCTTGAGATATATATGGGGAACAACGATTGTGTCTGTGGTGGCACAATTAGGTACGGCCCCATTGGTAATGTATTATTTTTCCGGTTTCTCTCTTTACTTTTTATTGGCAAATCTGCTGGTGTCACCATTGATTCCTGTTATTATTTATCTGGCATTGCTGGCTTTTGTCTTTGCACCGGTCGCAGAACTTCATCATTGCATTCTGTTCATGCTGGAAGAAGTCATTAAATGTTTGAATTGGGGTACATGGACTATCAGCCGATTGCCTTCGGCTTTTATAGACTCGTTGTATTTATCTTCCTTGGAAGTGTGCTTGCTTTATGCTTTTTTTATGTTGGGACTGTATTATTGGAGTACCGGGAGCAGGAAAGCGTTTGATAAGGGTGTTTGCAGGAATAAATATGATTCTGGTACTTTTGCTCTACATTCATTTTCCCCGGGCAACCGTTCCTTCGATAGTGTTTTATAATTTGCATAATTGTGCTGCCGTTCATTTTATAGAGGCTGATAATTCTTCTTATTTATGTTCAGACAGGAAAGACAGCATCCTATATTTATATGAAAAACATAGCTGAAACCTATTGGAAATCGGAAGAAGATGCCGATCCCCCATTTGCTGTTATCCGATTATGAAGGTCAGAAATGTATGGAGCCATAAAGGAATTGTCCATTGGAGGGCATGAATATTTGTATGGTGACTGATGGGTATTGGCGCAACAAATCCGCCACAATCTGTTGGATATCGATTATATGTATTTGTGTAAAGGATATAAAGGAGAGATTGCTCCGTTGCAAAAATCTGTTTCATATAAAATTTATCTTTTGAACGTTTCATATTGTTTATCCTTTCAAATTTAATGACTTTCTTTTTGCACCTCCTGTTGTTTAACTTGAATTTAGTATAGCACGAAACGATTCTGCCAACTTATCAAGAACAGGCTTTTTAATGTGGTACATTTTATCTAATGCAAAAAAAATACGGTAAAAATTCTTTTTTGAAATGTGGTAATTTTTAATTAAAAAAGAAGAACTTCTGTTTATTTTCTAGTTCTTCTTTTGGTATAAAATATAAAGGGCAGAATTCTATCTTCTACCCCTTATATTTTTATATCATTATTTCACATTGACATATTGCAATAACAAATGATTTTCTATTGTATTTTGATTTTTCTCTTTTTTTGTATCCGCCTTTATAATCATTTCTCTAGAAAACAATATTCCGCCAAATACAAAAACAGTTATCAAAAATATTATTATTGTCTATGATTTATTTTCTTATTATAGATTCTTGTGGATTATTTAAAAATCGAATCTATTCGAATATAAAAATTTATGTTATAATCTTAAAAGAAGTCTACTAATACAAAATATAATATACTTATCAAGGAAGTTGACAGGGTGTGAAATGCTTCCGTTTCCGAGCCTTACGGAAAAGGAGACCATTTCTTATGACTACTTATGAAGAATTGACTTTAATCGTAAACGTAGCTTTACTGATCGTAGCAATATTGACATACACACATAAGAAATAGCACCCCCGCTCTGACAAAGTAAAGGTGCTATTTAAGTAACTTATAAACGTCGGAAACGGATAGACGCTATCTATCGTGCCGACTTCCTTGTTAAGTATATTATAATCAAATTTCTTAAAAATATCAATATTATTACGCGATAAAATCGAGGAAAATACGACATTTATTCATTTCTAAAGCCTTACCACAACGCTAACCAAAAGACTAACCATTTCTGTTTTTATGATGAACATAGAAAAGAGAAAAGTCCAGAAACCGCGTAAATACGTAGTTTTTGGACTTTTTTAATACAAGCGATAGACGGGGCTCGAACCCGCGGTCTCGACCTTGGCAAGGTCGCGCGTTACCAACTACGCCACTATCGCATATAATGACTGTTCCTTTTTCAGAACAGTCATTATTTTACCTTATTCACAGTTTGTTGTCAATCATTTTTTACTAAAATTCCGCAACAACTGTTTTTCCTGCAACTGTTTTTTCTCCAGTTTTATAAGCTACTTTTGGCAGATTAGAATCTTCTAAGACAACAACCATAATATCTGGGCTATATCCTTCTTTCTTGATCAGATTGATATCAAACTCTACCAACTTATCTCCTGCCTTTACTTCTTGTCCACTCTTGACAAAAGCCCTAAATCCTTTTCCATCTAATTTGACTGTATCAATTCCGATATGAATTAAAAGATTTAATCCTTCTTTTGTCTCGATTCCAATCGCATGTAAAGATGGTTCCATTAATGCTGTGATCTTTCCATCTGCTGGTGCAACAACGACACCTTTTTCTGGTTCGATCACAACGCCATCTCCCATAGCACAAGTTGCAAATGCCTCATCTTTTGCCTGTGTCATTGCAAGAACTTTTCCTGTTGCTACCGCAACTAATTTACCATGTCTGATTTCTTTTTTCTCTTCTTCTTTGGAGGAAACTATGGGTGTCACCTCTTCTTCTTTGGAAGGATCTGTTCCATGCTGTGCATGATATTGTACATATTCTTCAAAATTACTCTTGATCACAGATACCTGTGGTCCATAAATAATCTGAATTCCTGTACCTTTTTTGATGATTCCTTTTGAACCAGACTGTTTCAAATATTGGTCTGTAACTTTGTTTTCATCTGTTACTGTAATACGAAGTCTTGTGGCACAGCAGTCAATATCTTCAATATTTTTGATTCCACCAAGTCCTTTTAAGATCATAAATGACACTGGATCATCTGGTGCTTCTGTATCTTCATTTGCTGCACCTTTTTTTGCCTGGTAATCAGCTTTTGTATATAATTTTACCTCTTCTTCGTCATCATCTCTACCTGGTGTTGGAAGATCAAATTTCTCAACGACAAATTTGAACACAAAGTAATATAATACTGCATAAACTGCAAATACTGGAAGGATCATCATCCAGTTACTCTTTGTCTGTCCCTGTAATACACCGTATAACATAAAGTCGATCAATCCACAAGAGAATGTTGTTCCGATACAGATCTTTAAGATATGCATTAATGCAAATGACAAACCTGCTAATCCACAATGTAAGATAAATAATCCTGGTGCAATAAATAAGAATGTAAATTCAATCGGTTCTGTAATTCCTGTAAGGAATGATGTTAATGCTGCTGAGAATAGTAATCCTCCAACAATTTTTCTTTTTTCTGGTTTTGCACAACGATACATTGCATAAGCTGCTCCAGGAAGTCCAGCCATCATGAAAGAATATTTTCCTGTCATGAATCTACATGCTTCTACTGCAAAATGTTTTGTATTTGGATCTGCCAGCTGTGCAAAGAAGATATTCTGTGCACCTTCTACCATCTTTCCAGCAACTTCCATTGTTCCTCCAAGAGATGTCTGCCAGAATGGTAAATAAAATACATGATGTAATCCGAATGGAATTAATGCTCTCTCTAAGAATCCAAAGATTGCTGTTCCAAAATATCCAGAATGCATAACCAGATTACCAAGTGCAAAGATTCCACTCTGAATCGTTGGCCATACAAAGAAGCAGATAATACCTACACCGATATGTGCGATTACACTAATAATTGGCACAAAACGCACTCCTGAGAAAAATGCTAATGCTGCTGGTAATTGCTATTTATAAAAGCGATTATGTAATGCTGCTGTTACAAGTCCTACGATAACTCCAGCAAATACTCCCATCTGAAGAGAATCAATACCACAGACACTCGTGATCTGTCCGTTTAAGACACTCTTTGCATATGTTCCGTCCGCTAAAATCTTTCCTGATAATTTTAACATCGCATTAATTGTTGAATTCATTACGAAAAACGAAATACCTGCTGATAAAACTGCAACTGCTTTTTCATTTTTTGCCATTCCTAATGCAACAGCTAATGCAAAGATCAATGGTAAATTTCCAAAAATCGTATTACCTACCTGTGACATGATCATTAACAATGCATGAAGAATCGTTCCCTCTCCTAAAATTCCCTGTAAATGATATGCTGCAATTGTGTCTGCATTTGTAAATGAAGATCCCAATCCTAATAATATTCCCGCAATTGGTAATACAGATACTGGAAGGAAAAATGATTTTCCTATCTGTTGTACTACTGCAAATGCTGAACTTTTCTTTTTCTTTGCCATTTTAATCCTCCTTTGTGACAAATTGATACATGGTTACTGTCTGATACACTTCTCCTGCGTCAAATACTGGTGCATCAAACTCTTTTGTGTTAATACTGTTTGGGAAATAATGTGGTTCCATGCAAAATCCACATCCTTTTCCATAGATCACTCCCCCTTTCCCTTTTGTTGATTTCATTGTATTTCCAGTGTAAAACTGTAATCCTGGAAGATCTGAATAAACTTCCATTTTAATACCCTGTTCTTCGTCCATTGCTTCCGCCATTTTTCGGAAACCACAATCTTTATTCCGAATTACAAAATTATGATCATATCCTTTGCCTTTTTCTAGTTGTTCATCTTCGGCATATAGATCATTCTTGATCTTTTTCCATTCACGGAAATCCATCGGTGTATGTTCTACTTTTCTGATTTCTCCTGTTGGGATCGTGTCTTCATTGATCGGTGTAAATTCATCTGCATAAATCCTTACTTTTGTATTTTCGATCGTTCCGCTTTCATGTCCACCCAAGTTAAAGTAATTATGATTTGTCAGATTGATCAGTGTTTTCTTATCGCTAACTGCATGATAGGAAACGATCAATCCATTTGTTTCCGTTACCGTATAAATGATATTTGTTACCAATGTTCCCGGAAATCCTTGTTCCCCATCTGGGCTTACATAAGTAAACTTCACTGCATGATCATCAATGATCTCACTATCCCATAAGACTTTGTGAAATCCATGTTCTTTGTCACTGTGAATGTTATGTTTTCCACGATTTTTTGCTACATGATACTCTTTCCCATCAATTTCGAATCTGGCATTTGAGATACGGTTTACATTCCGTCCGACAGTTGCTCCAAACATAATTCCATTCTCAAAATATTCTTCCAAGGTGTCATATCCAAGGGCTACATCTTTGATGTTTCCCTCCTTGTTTTTTACAAGGAGAGAAACAATATTTACACCAAAATCAGTAACTTTAACTGCAAATCCATTTTGATTTTCAATCGTGTATAGAAATGCTTCTCTTTTATCTTCTAAAAAGCCAAAACTTTCTTTTGTTACACCCATATCGGCCTCCTGCTTAGTGTCCATGTTCCATTAAGTCCATAACAACAGGATCTGTAGAATGAACTCCTTTTGCTTTAAGTTCTTCAATCTTTTCTTTAAACTGTGGCAGATATTTTGCATGTGCAACTAACAGTTCATCTAAAACTTTTGTTGTATTTTCATTATTTTCTACTAATGGATTTAACACGAATGCTTCTAATGCTTTTCCGTAATCTCCTGTCAATGCCGCTTCAATTGTACATTCTTCCATTGCTTTCATCATCTGAAGCCATCCTTTTTCTGCTGATGGAAGCTTTCCAAATGCCATTGGCTGTGCTCCTGTCGCTGAAATGATGCTTGATACTTCCACGATAGAGTCATCATCTAAGCATGAAATTGCTCCATTGTTTTGTGTACTTACTACCATATGAATCTTCTTATTTGCATAAATTGCACGGATACATTCACAAGCTGCATCGCTGTAATATGCTCCTCCACGTTTTCCAAGTTGTTCTGGTTTTTCATGAAGTTCTGCATTTTTATAAATTTCAAACAACTCATGTTCTACCTGTTTCATTTGCTCTGCTCTAGTACCACCTTCATTGAATTCTTCAATCGCATGCTCAAGCATTGCTTGTTTCATGTAGTAATATCTGTGGTATCCACAAGGCACCATATTCATGCTGTGAAGTAATTCCAATGGAAATTCAGCTTGATAGATATTGGCTGGTGTTCCACCACCTTTTTCATTGATATGATCGATCAAAATTGGTGTCATATCATTTCCATTTTCATCAAATACTTTATGCCAGTGAAAATGGTTAATTCCTGCATATCTGTAATTTAACTGGCTGATATCCTTCCCAAGGAGCTTTGGTTCTGCCATCTTGCGATCGTTGGCACGTTGCAAAGTCCGATACATTTTTTCCATCCAAATGTTTAATTACCGCTTCTGTTACCATTCCACTTGGATTTGTAAAGTTGATCAGCCATGCATCTGGACATAATTCTCTCATATCTTCTATAATCTGTCCGATCACTGGAATGGTTCGAAATGCTTTAAACATTCCTCCTGCTCCATTTGTTTCCTGACCAAGCATTCCATACAATGATGGAATTCTTTCATCTTTAATTCTGGCATCTAAAAGTCCTACTCGAAATTGTGTTGTAACAAAGTCTGCATCTTTTAATGCTTCTCTTCTGTCTAATGTTGTATAAACTTTTACATCATATGGAGATGCATCCCACATTCTCTGTGCCAGTGCTCCTACAATCTCTACTTTTTCTTTTCCATCTTCAATATCGACCAGCCAGATTTCTTTGATTGGTAAATCTTCATATCGTTTGATAAATCCTTCCATCAATTCTGGTGTGTAACTGCTTCCTCCACCGATCGTTACGATTTTTATTGCACCTTTCATCGCTCTATGCCTCCTCAAATATCTTTGTTTCCTTTGTTCTGTTCACATGATACAGAGCTAGCTTCTTTCGTACAACGGCTTTTCCTGATTCGGATATTTTTTTCCCTAAAAAAGTTTCAGAATTACGAAACACTCTGAGACTTTTTGAAACTTTATTTCAATTCCATCCAGTATTCTTTGTTTGCTTCGATCATTTCATCTAAAATTTCTTTTGCCACATTTGCAGATGGAATTGTACGGTTTAAAGTAAATGCCTGCAATGCTTTTTTATATGATCCTTCGATCACTGCTTCTACGACCAACCCTTCACAAGCATCCTGCTGTTCGATCAGTCCTTTATAAAATCTTGGAATTTCTCCAACTCTTACTGGTTCTGGTCCGTCTTTTGTAATATATGCAGGAATTTCAACCATGGCATCATCTGGAAGATTCTTGACTGCTCCGTCATTTTTTACGATGACAAGCTGTCTGCTTCTCGTGTCATATGCAAGTGCTTTTACCACTTCTACAATAAATTTTCCATGAACTCCTACATAAAATTGTGTCAAATCGATTTTTCTCCATTTTCTAGTTTCTTAACTGCCTCACGAATCTTTGTTTCTCTTCCATGAATAACCTGCATTCCCCTTGTATTATTAATATCCATGTAATCTACAATGTCATCTCCAAGAAGATAATACTGCCAGTATGTATTTGGCAGATAATCTGGAAAATAGTTGACGATCTTCTTTGCATTCGTAAATGTATGTAACCAGTCTGGATCTTTGACCAAGGCATCTTCATAACTTGCCTTTGATACATAACCATACTCTGCCACATGTTTCTTTAATTTTTCTGTGACATCTTCGCCATTACACTGTACTTTTGTAAACCATCCATAATGATTCAATCCAAAATAATCCACTTCCAGATTGCTAAGATCTGTGTCTAGGATTTCTGCCATTCTTGCCTCTACCTCAACTGGCATATCACAGATATTTAAAATTCTTGCATTTGGACGTAATGTCTGTGTTGCCTTAGCAACAATCGCAGCTGGATTTGAATAATTAACGATCCAATAAGTTTTTGATGCATATTTCTCACAAACATCGATCAGATGTACCATTGGTCCGATCGTTCTCATTCCATATGCCATTCCCCCGGCTCCACATGTTTCCTGTCCAATGCATCCATGTTTTAATGAAATCTGTTCATCTTTTACTCGCATTTTCAGTCCACCGACTCGCATCTGTGCCATAATAAAGTCTGCATCTGTAAATGCCTCTTCTTCATCCGTACTAATTTTCAATTCCAAAGAAGGTCTTAAATCTTTTACAACTTCTTTTACGATCAGTGACACTTTTTCTTGTCGTTCCTGATCAATATCATATAACCATAATTCTTTGATTTTTAATTCTTCCTCTTCCAAAAGATTTTTTACAATCCCTGCGGTATAAGTACTTCCACCACCACATATCACAATCTTAAATTCTTTTTTCATTGATTTTTTCCTCCATATCCGTCATATTATTTCATGTGCCCTGATTATATTTCTTGAAAATTTCAGGCTCAATAGTTCACGCTATTTTTGGAACATCACAACTATTTCATGGACAATCTGCATAAATTTATTCCGGTTATTTGTGCAAATTCACAATAAAAAAAGAAATATTTGAAAACTATACTTTTTTAGGAGAATGATTGATATGATACTAGAACAAATTAAAAATCCTGATTTTTTTAATAATTCTGAACAGAATATGATTTATTTTTTACAAAACAATTTAAACTCTTTTGATCAAGTCACTTTAAACAAAATGGCAAAAGAATCCTTTTCTTCGACTTCTTCTGTTTTACGTTTTTGCAAAAAATTAGGATTTGACGGATTTAAAGATTTCAAATTACAACTGATCCGAGAAGCATCTATTTCTGGTCAGGATCTTAATTTTAATCTACCTTTTTCTCCAGATGATTCTGTTGAAGATATCGGTCTTCATTTATCTGAAATTCTTGCAAATGGAATTAAAAAAACACGGAATCTGTTAGATCCCGTGCAATTAGAAATGACTGCTTATAATATAAAAAAGAGCCACCGTGTATTCCTGATTTGGAAAAGGTGACTCCAGAATTTCTCTTGAGAATTTTAAAAATAAAATGATCAAATTAAATGAATATTTTATTATTGGTGATGAATATCAGAATAATTTTTATACAGTCGGCAATATTACCTCTAATGACCTTGTGATCTTCTGTACTTATAGTGCTATGCATCATGATTACAATTCTTATCTTCCAGTTTTAAAAGATCATAACGTTCCGATCATTACGGTTACAAGTAATATTCATTCCAAACTGGCTGTGAATTCTGATATTGTATTACAACTTCCTGATGATGAATCCTTTGATGAAAAAGTTGCCAGTTTTGCCTCTCAAACAAATATGGATTTTATTTTTGATTACATCTATTCTATCATTTTCCAGAAAAATTATATGGAGAATTATCATTCGAAACATGCTAAAGATGTATATACAAATTCCATGATCTATAACAAACTATAATTTAGTATCATTCATCCTGAATATCTCGATCATCCATAAATCCTATGGATTCTTTGAGATATTCAATATTCTTTTCACGGTCCATATTGTAAATACAGCCAAAAACAACATCCATCATATACTGCATCGCAATATGAGATGAGAACTGAGAGATACGATCTCGTAAGTTTTCTCTGCTGCTGATCGTTAATGCACCGGCAACATACTGTGGATATAAATTCCCACCTGCTTTCCCAACATACACAACAGGCACCTTCTTTTGATGCAGCACCTTTAAAATTGGCTTTACAAAGGTTGCTTTTCCAGAATATGAGAGAATGATCGCTGCATGTTTCGGATTACTTGCTAATGCTGTCAGTCTTTGTTTATAAAATCCATGTGGACATTCTACACTACTTTTGCCTGCTGTTAACATCTTATCCTGAAAATTTTCTGCAACATTCATGTTATGTGAATGGGTATAAATGTCTATAACTTCCGCTTTATGTAATAATTGTGCCACTTTATGCAATTCTATAAAATCCATATAATCATAGGTATCATAGATTGCTGTTTCATATAACTTACTCAGTTTCTTTGCGATCATCTGTGGTCCATCTTTTCGTTCAAATGGATAATTTACATCGATCATCTCAATATCTGATTTCATTTCTGAGATATCTTTTGCCAATATGACTTTCAATTCATTGAATCCTTTTAACCCAATCTTTTTGCAAAATCGATGAATGGCTGATTTTGACACAAATGTTTTTTCTGCTAATTCAATAACCGACATATCTAAGATATCTTCTTGATTTTTTAATATATAATATCCGATTTCTGTCTCAATTGGTGTTAATCCGTTTGATAATTCAATCATATTTTTTAATGTCATACATGACCTCTCTTTATCTTTTATTTTACAGGACAAGCGACCCCGACATATTCCATCCGATTTTCTTTCACACTTTTAATATCCGCATGCTCACCACAAACACGACAATTCTTATTCTTTGATGGGAATTTAACAACTCTTGTATTCATCGTTAATCCATCCATCACAAGCATCTTGCCTGTCAGCAATTCCCCGATTCCTAACAGATACTTGATCGCTTCTAATGCCTGAATACATCCAATGATTCCTGCGACTGCACCAATGATCCCTGCCTGACTGCAGTTTGGCACAGAACCGCTTTCTGGTATCTCCTCAAAAATACATCTGTAACATGGCTGGTCTTCTTCTGGAACATAGGTCATAACCTGACCCTGAAACTGCAAGATTCCTGCATGACAAAATGGTTTCTTTAACAACACACATGTATCATTGATCAGGAACTTTGTCTCAAAGTTATCCACAGCATCAATGATAAAATCGTATTCTTTGAACAATTCTTCTGCGTTATCCGCATATAAATATTCTGGATAGGTGTTTACCTTGATATGCTCATTTAATTCAAGCATTGATTTCTTTGCTGATTCTGCCTTATTTGTTCCTTCTCTTTTGCTTGTGTGAATGATCTGTCTCTGTAAGTTTGACACGCTGACATCATCTGCATCCACAATTCCGATCGTTCCAACACCTGCTCCTGCAAGATATAAAGCCGCTGGTGCACCTAAGCCGCCAGCTCCGATGATCAGAACTTTTGATTTCTTTAATTTCTTTTGTCCGTCACTTCCTACCTGTGGCAGGATGATCTGACGATCATATCGTTTAACCTCGTCTGGTGTTAATTCTTCTGTAGACGAAAACAGATGCAGTCCGTCCTTTGAAACGTCCTGCATCTGTTCTTTTTGGGATGTCACATGTAATAACCATTCTCGGTAACCGCCGGATAAGTTCAAAGCTTCATACCCTTCTTGTCTTAACTGTTCGGCAATTGGGGCGCTTTTCTCTCCATAGTTGCAATATACGATCAGCCTCTTATCCTTTGGAAGTTCCTCGATGTGAGAGAAATCACCAGCCCATTCGTAAGCCTTCGGTATATGTCCATGCTGGTATGCGATCTCACCTCTTACATCTAGGTAGATATAATCATCATCGGACAGTAATTCTACTTGCTGTACCGTGATTTCCATATTCTTTCCTCTTATTCTAGTCTTCAGCGAATAATGCTGTAGATAAGTATCTGTCTCCTGAATCTGGAAGTAATGCTACAATTGTCTTTCCTTTGTTCTCTGGTCTCTCTGCAAGGATCGTAGCTGCTTTTAATGCTGCTCCTGAAGAAATACCAACTAAGATTCCTTCGCTGTGTGCGAATGCTCTTCCTTCTGTAAATGCATCTTCATTCTCGATTGTGATAACTTCATCATAAATCTTTGTATTCAGTGTGTCAGGTACGAATCCAGCACCGATTCCCTGAATCTTATGTGCTCCAGCTGTTCCTGTTGATAATACTGGAGATGTTGCAGGTTCAACTGCTACTATTTTAACATCTGGGTTCTGTTCTTTCAAGTATTCACCAACACCTGTTAATGTTCCTCCTGTACCAACACCTGCTACGAAAATGTCTACTTTACCGTCTGTCTGATCCCAGATCTCTGGTCCTGTTGTTGCTTTGTGTACAGCTGGGTTTGCTGGGTTCACGAACTGTCCTAAGATGACTGCTCCGTCAATCTCTTTTGCAAGTTCATCGGCTTTGGCGATAGCACCTTTCATTCCTTTGGCGCCTTCCGTTAATACTAATTCAGCACCATAGGCTTTTAATAAGTTTCTTCTTTCAACACTCATTGTGTCAGGCAGTGTAAGAATCGCTCTGTATCCTTTTGCTGTTGCAACTGCTGCAAGACCGATTCCTGTGTTACCACTTGTTGGTTCGATGATCGTTGATCCTGGTTTTAATTGACCTTTCTTCTCCGCATCTTCAATCATTGCCAATGCGATACGGTCTTTGACAGATCCTGCTGGATTTAAGTACTCAAGTTTTGTAAGGATCGTTGCATCTTTCACTCCTGCTTTGTCTGCATATCTATCTGCTTTAAGAAGTGGTGTTCCTCCGATTAATTCTAATGCGCTTGCTGTAATCTTACTCATAATTCTAAACCTCCATAAAAAGTTGTTGTTTTTATTCCGTTTTATTTCCTATTTTTCTACTAGGTTTTCTATGTTTTAGATTATACAACCACATATCTTTATTGTCAACATCTTTTGTATTATTTCTGTTATAGGTTTTTCTTTTGATTTGCTATAAGTTCTCTTTATATTTTTAACCCCCAGATTCTTATGATCTGGAGATCAAATGTTCTTGCAGAAACACTCCAATTCCATCGTGATCATTGTCTTTGGTAATATGATCTGCAACACTTTTTGTTTTTTCACTTCCATTTGCCATGACGACTCCGACTCCTGCATGCAAGGTCATATCATAATCATTATCTGCATCTCCAAATGTGCAGAGATTTTCCATTGTAAATCCATGCATCTCCATCAGTTTTTGTAATCCAAAAGATTTTGAGATCCTAGGATCCATAAATTCAAACAGATGTTGCGTCGTCTGAAGACTTGCACATTTGAAACGTTCATTTTTAAAGGTTTTTGCTCTCTCAATAACTGCCGTCATAGTTTCTGGTTTGCATACAATAAGAAGTTTTAAACGATCTTCTTTTAAATACTCGTCAAAATCAATGACCTCATATGGAAGCTGATCACCTTTAGATAAAATTTTGATAAGTTCATCTTCTTTCGGAGTATACAAAACTCCATCCCCATGAATTGCAAAATTCACATCCATATCTTTATAGTGATCCATGATATTTGCGATCAGGTTTCCTGGAAGGGCAAAATTTTCTTCATAATAATCGGTTTTGTAATCATAAATCTCACCTCCATTGCTTCCAACGACCATATCAACAAGCCCGCCAATTCCCCATTTTCCAAACAACCTTTTTACACTTGGAACATCTCTTCCTGTTGATATTCCAAACAAGATTCCTTGTTCTCGAACTTTCTTTATTGCATCAATTGTTTTGGGGGTAACGATTCCCTTGCTATTTAACAGTGTTCCATCAATATCACACATTATAACTTTTATATTCTTCATAATGTTTCTCCCTTGATTTTGTCCATAAATATTATTTTCTACCAGTTTAACATACTCTTTCAAAACAAATAAGTCCCAGAACAAAACTTTACGCTTTTTCTGGGACTTATGAATTTTATATATTTAGAAATCAGATAACAATTATTTTAATTGCAGCATCGCAAACATACAAATTCCAGCAAAAATTAGAACTACGATACTTCCTGAAATATCTTTCAGAAAATGATTTTTTAGGCTTTTTTCTACAGAGTCTTTCACTGGAATCTGATATGTTTTAACCGTTTTATAAAGAAGGAAAGCTAATGCAGCTACATATAAGAAGTTCTGAAGCATTACTTCTGCAACGATCATCAATGCCATATTCACAACCGCATATCCATAATCAGCTTTATTCAAATGCTGTTGTAAAAAGCCTAACAAGTATGCGATAAATGGATTAACCATGGCAACTAAAAACATAACAGTATAATGTGGATTCTGACTTAGGATCGTCTGTAAATTAGCACCTGCAGTTCCTTTGGCTGTAAGATAACCTAATGCCATAAATGGACTTACTGCCAATAATACTTTAATGATCGTAAATATGCGCTCAATTGAAGAATTTACTGTTACATTCTTCTGAATCGTTTTCATCATGATTCTTTCCTCCTGTACTGCAAAATCTTTATTACTTTAATTCTGGCCAATAACCCTTGTTAGCCTCGATCAGGTCATCTAAGATCTGTTTTGCTACTTTCGCACTTGGTACTGTCTTAGATAATGTCAGTGCCTGCCATAACTTCTGGTAGCTTCCTTCGATCCATGCTTCTACTGTCAGTTTTTCTACGCTTACCTGCTGTTCCATTAATCCTTTCTGGAACTGTGGGATTGCTCCCTGACAGATCTTTTCGTATCCGTTGCTTCCTACGATACATGGGATCTCTACCATGGCTGTACGGTCAAAGTTCTCAACTGCTCCTTCGTTTGGTACGATCAGTAAGAATCTTTCCTGTGTATTTTCTGCGATCGCACATGCTAAGTCTACGATATATGTTGCATGTGCATCTGGTTCGAATGCACTTCCGACTGCTGTTCCTTTTTCGATGATCTTTCTGCATTCTCCGAAGATGAACTTCTCTCTTCCATCCATAACTTCGTTCGCTCTTGTGTATTCTGGATTTGATGTCTCTACAACATAATCTGGGAACAGGTAGTATTTTAAGTATGTATTTGGAATTGTTTCTGGATCAACTGCATATACATCTCTTGCTTTCTGGAATGTATGTACCCAGCTTTCGTCTACATGCTGGTTAGAATCTGATAATGCATCTGCATATCCGTTTGCTGCCATATGTTTCTTGATCTCTGGCATTAAGTCATTTCCTTCAGAATCATAGATCTTGTTCCACCATCCGAAGTGGTTTAATCCATAGTATCCGTACTGCATTTCTTTTCTGGATTTTAATCCGACCATGTTTGCCATCTTTTCCATTAAGTCGATCGGCATATCACAGATATTTAAGATCTTGGAGTCTGGTCTTAATCTTCTTGTTGCTTCTGCAACGATCGCTGCTGGGTTTGAGTAGTTTAACATCCATGCATTTGGTGAATATTTTTCCATGTAATCAAGGATCTCAATAACTCCACCGATAGAACGCATTCCGTAAGCGATTCCTCCTGGTCCACATGTTTCCTGTCCGAGTACTCCGTATTTTAGAGGGATCTTCTCATCTTTTTCACGCATTGCATATTTTCCGACACGGATATGTGCTAATACGAAGTCGATGTCTGTGAATGCTGTTTCTGGATCTGTTGTGTAATCAAATGCTACTTCTGGTGCATTTTCTTTTAAATAGATCTCACATGCTTTTGCAACTGTTTCCTGTCTCTCTGCATCGTTATCATAAAACTTGATGGAACGAATTGGGAATCTGTCCATATGATCTAAAAGCATCAGCACGATACCTGGTGTAAATGTACTTCCACCACCTGCAACTGTGATTGAATATTTTTTCTTTGCCATTTTTCATTCCTCCTGAATGTTGTTTGTTTTTCTTTGTTGAGTTCATCATACTATCGTATTTATCCTGATACAATAGTTTCACCTCATTCAGGAACGTATCATCAATGTTGTTTCATTTCACAAAACATGTGATTTTTCACAAATGGCTTATTTATGCGGTTTTTTAATGTTTTTCTTCGTTGTTTTCAGTTATTGCTTCTTGTTTTCTCAATTGATGTTCCATGTATTTTAATGTCAGAAATTCATTGACAATGTGAAAATGTAATGTCGAATAATAAAGGAATCCATACCCGATCGTATGTATTTCTTCTGACTGAAATGTCAAAACTTCATCTGCAAGATCATAAAATTCACCCTTGCCCTGCATCACGATTCCTATGATCTTTGCTCCCCTCTCTTTTGCGCTTCTCATTTTACGGATCTGTTTTTCATTTTGTCCAGAAAGGCTGTAAAAGATCACAAGATCCTCTTCGGTAAATTTCTCTGAAAGAAGTTCAAATTCACTTGCTCCTTCTATCGTATTGATAAAAATGCCTTGATACAAAAACTTTTCTTTCAGATGCTGTGCCGCTAATTTCTGTGTCGATCCTGAACCTTGTGTATAAATCCTGCTTGCAGATTCTATCATCCGGCAAACCTTATCCATATTCATATCCTCAAAACGCCGGATATTTGCTATAAAACTGTTTGCATTTCGATCCATATCTTTTTCTTCGTATAGGATTTCTGCTTTATCTTCCCATTTCAGGAAAGAACGCATCTCACTATATCCAGAAAACCCAAGTTTCTTTGCAAATCGCAGGATCGTTGTATGTGATACATGACAAAAAACCGCCAGCTGCTGAATCGAAATCTGTTTACATTGTTCTTTATGACGCACGATATATGCCCATATTTGAAGATCATTTTCATTTAAAATGTCAAATTTCTTCTGTATCAATTCTTCCATATTCCTAGCTCTCATCAGACTGACTCCTTTCCTCTAAATATTCTAAATAACGCAAAAACAACATTTCCGCCAGAATATAATAAGATGTCATGGATTCATAGCGCCCTTTATACATGTTTTGTTCTACACTTGTTGTTGATATGTATAAATTATAATTGCTGATCTCTGCCAATGAATTCTTCTTTTGTTTTGTGATCGAAATGATCGGTGTTCCTTTTATCCTTACTTTCTTGGCAAAATCTATCGTAGAATCTGCTTCTCCTGACACAGAAATGATCAGAACAAGATCATCACTATCTACATACTTTACTACCGTTTCATATTTCTGTTACTCCACTAAAATCAATAAAAACGCTTAATCTGTAAAATAAAACAATCGATTTAAAATTCCTTTTACGCTAACGATCTTTTTGTACCATACCTGTTCCATATACAAAAAATTTCGTTTTTGCCTGATAGATCAACTACTGATCTCTTTGAAATCCTGCTGCACCATATCACGCATCATTTCTTCATATGTGAGACAGACTTTTACAGCTTTGCTTGTATCTTGTTTCTTGTCATCAATTTTCCATCCTTAAATGTACTTTGAACTCACCAAATCCTTTTAAAGACAGCATTTTTTGTAAATCGAAGTACTGTTGTTCTGGATACATTACATTTCCTTGCAAGTTCTTCGATCGTCATATTTTCACATTGATTTTTTGTGTTTCTCCACATAGTCCCATATGTACAAGTCATTCTCACTTAACCTGTCACTGTATTGGTTCAGTAGTTCTTCTAGCCGCATATCTTCCTCTTCTCTTCTGATGTAACCACGGCTTTGAAATATGTTCATTGAAAAACTGTACAAATGGTCCTGTTCCAAATGCTGTGATCACTGTGCCTATTCCTATATTAGCTCCGAATATAAGAGCTATTATAACACATATAATGTCCGTTGTAATCCTGCATAATTTAAAAGGGACTTTACTTATTTCATGAATTTGTACACCTAATGCATCATATGGTGCACTCCCTAGTTCCGGTGTCATATAGATGGAACATCCCAGACAGATACCTAAAATCGCTACAACGAGAAATAGGATTCTAATTCCAAGATTTTGAGGATTTTGAAAAAATATATGATACTTTGTTGTAAAAAAATCTACAAGTAAGCCTACCCCTGTCATATTCCATAATGTTCCAAATCCAAATACCGCACCTATTTCTTTTTTCTTTATAACGTGAATCACAAGCAGCGTAAGGATCACTGCATTTACAAAAATCTGCCACACGCCAAATGAAAATGGGAGATGTGCGCTCACTGACATATTCATGCAACTGAATGGATCTACCCCAAATCCTGATAGATTCAACACAGCCACACTGAGTCCAATGAATACAACTCCGATTAAAATGCCATCAAAATATCTTTTCATTCCTATATCCTTTCTTTTAAAAAAAGGACCTTGCTCTCGCAAAGTCCCTCTTCTTTAAACTCTGATTCATATAACTATTTAGAAATCTTGTATAAAACATCTCCAATGTTTACATGACCTTCTGTCTTTACAAATTCAATCTTATACTCATCCATTGCTGTCAAAACGATTGGTGTAACCGTTTCTTTTCCTTTGGATTTCACAAAATCCAGATCAACGGACCCCATTAGTTCACCTGCGTGGACTTCATCTCCTACGGAAACACCAAGATCAAATCCTTCTCCATTTAATTCTACCGTATCCATTCCGATATGCATGAGAACTTCGGCTCCATTGTCTAATACAAATCCTATGGCATGTTTTGTATCAAAGATTGATGCTACTTTCCCATCCACTGGAGCATATAGATTTCCCGCATCTGGCTCGATAGCTACTCCATCTCCCATTAGTTTATCAGAGAACATTGGGTCATTTACTTTCTCTAATGGAAGGACTGTTCCTTCAAAATATGCTTTGATCTCAATTGCATCATCTTTCTTTTTCTTCTTAAAAAATAACATCTTTCTTCACCTTTCTTCCCATGCATATGTTTTGGTTTCTTATTTTAATTCTGGCCAGTAATCTTTGTTAGCCTCGATCAGGTCATCTAAGATCTGTTTTGCTACTTTCGCACTTGGTACTGTCTTAGATAATGTCAGTGCCTGCCATAACTTCTGATAGCTTCCTTCGATCCATGCTTCAACTGTCAGTTTTTCTACGCTTACCTGCTGTTCCATTAATCCTTTCTGGAACTGTGGGATCGCTCCCTGACAGATCTTTTCATATCCGTTGCTTCCTACGATACATGGGATCTCTACCATTGCTGTTCGGTCAAAGTTCTCTACTGCTCCTTCGTTTGGTACGATCAGTAAGAATCTTTCCTGTGTATTTTCTGCGATCGCACATGCTAAGTCTACGATATATGTTGCATGTGCATCTGGTTCGAATGCACTTCCGACTGCTGTTCCGTTTTCGATGATCTTTCTGCATTCTCCGAAGATGAATTTTTCTCTTCCATCCATGACTTCGTTCGCTCTTGTGTATTCTGGATTTGATGTTTCTACAACGTAATCTGGGAACAGATAATATTTTAAGTATGTATTTGGAATTGTTTCTGGATCAACTGCATATACATCTCTTGCTTTCTGGAATGTATGTACCCAGCTTTCGTCTACATGCTGGTTGGAATCTGATAATGCATCTGCATATCCGTTTGCTGCCATATGTTCTTTGATCTGTGGCATTAAGTCATTTCCTTCAGAATCATAGATCTTGTTCCACCATCCGAAGTGGTTCAATCCATAGTAGCCGTACTGCATTTCTTTTCTGGATTTTAATCCAACCATGTCTGCCATCTTTTCCATTAAGTCGATCGGCATATCACAGATATTTAAGATCTTGGAATCTGGTCTTAATCTTCTTGTTGCTTCTGCAACGATCGCTGCTGGGTTTGAGTAGTTTAACATCCATGCGTTTGGTGAATATTTTTCCATGTAATCAAGGATCTCAATAACTCCACCGATGGAACGCATTCCGTAAGCGATTCCTACTGGTCCACATGTTTCCTGTCCGAGTACTCCGTATTTTAGAGGGATCTTCTCGTCTTTTTCACGCATTGCATATTTTCCTACACGGATATGTGCTAATACAAAGTCGATGTCTGTGAACGCTGTTTCTGGGTCTGTTGTATAATCAAATGCTACTTCTGGTGCATTTTCTTTTAAATAGATCTCACATGCTTTTGCAACTGTTTCCTGTCTCTCTGCATCGTTATCATAAAACTTGATGGAACGAATTGGGAATCTGTCCATATGATCTAAGAGCATCAATACGATACCTGGTGTAAATGTACTTCCACCACCTGCGACTGTGATTGAATATTTTTTCTTTGCCATTTCTTCTTTCCTCCGAATTTATACTATTGATTATAATAATGTTTCAAATACTTCTCTGATACTAGGAACTTTTAATCCAATGATAACCTGGTATGCTTTTCCATTGATAGAACATCCATGTGTTCCGATTGCTTTGAAATAAGGATCGTCTTTACATAATGTTTCATCTTTTACGTTGACACGTAATCTGGTTGCACAGTTTGTTACATCAACGATATTGTCTTTTCCTCCGAGTCCTTCAAGGATCAGTTCGCATAACTCAAGCTTAGGATCTCCTGCTTTTCCACCTTTTTCTGCCTGTTTGTTTCTGAATTTTTCTTTTGATCCAAATTCAATCTCTGCTTCGTCTTCACGTCCTGGTGTTTTAAAATCAAATTTTAAGATCAGGAATCTGAACACTACAAACCAGATAGCTGTAAAGATCAGACCAATAACCAATTCTAATAAATACTGCTGCCAGTGATTTCTCATTAATGGGATCAAGTTCAGTGATGCGATCTCGATCAGACCACCTGAGTTGATACCAACGATTCCTGCAAGCCACATGGTTGTTGCCAGTGTTGCTGCTAAAAATGCATGAACTACGAATAACATAGGTGCTACGAATAAGAATGTAAATTCAATTGGTTCTGTAACTCCACATACGATTGCTGTTAATGTGATAGGTAATAACAGTGCAAATACTTTTTCTTTTTTTCTGGTTTTGCTGTGCTGTAGAATGCTAATGCTGCTCCAAGACATCCGAACATTTTGCAAATCCACTTGCTGTAAATCCTGCTTCTGGACAGAAAGATTTTAAAGGTGCTGTAGATGCTGCGATCTGTGGTAATAATTTTGCCCAGTAAGCATATAATCCACCAGGTACAACAACGTTATCATAGTAGAATGGTGAGTATAATAAGTGATGTAATCCAAATGGAATCAACGCTCTTTCAAGGAAGTTGAATACAAAGATTCCGATAGCTCCTGCACTCTTTACAAATCCCTGGAATGCTGTGATTCCTAACTGAACTTTTGGCCAGAAGGCACATGCTAATACTGCAACTGGGATCATTACGAAGAATCCGATCATGAATACGAATGTTGATCCTGAGAATGAACCAAGCCATTCAGGAAGTTCTGTATCAAAAAATCTGTTATGTAGATAAATTACGATTCCGGATACTGCTAAAGCTCCAACCATACCCATATCTAATGTTTTGATACTTGCGATCATTGCAAGTCCGCTTGTTCCACCGACTTCCGCATTCATGTTAACTCCGAATACTCCACCCCACTGAGTTAAGATCGTGTTTACAAAATAATGGAACGTCATATATAAAACTAATGCTTCCATGCAACATCTTGCATTTTGTTTCTTTGCCATTCCGATTGGCAATGATACTGCGAATAACAATGGTAACTGGTTAAATACTGTCCATCCACCTTGTAGAAATACGTTCCAGCATTTGTACCACATGCTTGTTGGTGCTGCCAGACCTCCCATGATCGCCTGTGTTGTAAACAGAGTACCTATTCCTACTGAGATACCTGCAAATGCGAACAGAAGTACTGGTGTAAACATCGCACCTCCAAATTTTTGAATCTTCTGCATCATTTTTCAAATCACTCCTTTTCAAAAGTTTATTCATACAATTCTTTGATTTATCTTGTTTTAAATACCGGTATTTCTTAACTACAAGCCAATCATAACAGGATGGTAAATTTTTCTCAATAGATTATACTTCTTTAGAAACAGGGCACATTACTTTATGATTTTTCACATTTTGTGTGATTTGTCACACCTGCTTATAAAGTACGTATTTAAGCCATTTTTTGAACCTTTTTATTCAATCAGATTGCTAAAAAGTGAAAAAAGGAACCGGTTGTGAAACTTGTTCATAACTGGTTCCTTTTTGTATATTTCCCTGAAACTTTATTCACCTCGTACTTCTGCAAATACCTCTTTCAGTTCATTTAATAAATCTTTGACATTCTCAATTCCGACAGACATTCTTAACACACAATCCGTGATCCCGTTTTGTTTGCGGATATGTTCTGGAACGTCTGCATGTGTCTGTGTCATTGGATATGTGATCAGTGTTTCCACCCCACCAAGACTTTCTGCATATTTGATCATTCTTACTTTTTCAAGGATATTGATCGCATATTCTTTCTTCGTAAGTTCAAATGTAAGCATTGCACCAAATCCTCTTGCCTGCTTTTTCATAATCTCGTATCCCGGATGTTCTTTGAATCCTGGATAAACAACTTTCTTTACGATATCCTGTTCTTTTAACCATTTTGCGATCTCGATCGCATTTTCCTGTGCACGGTCCATGCGGACTCCTAAAGTTTTGATCCCTCTCTGGATCAGGAAACAGTCAAATGGTGCTAATCCGGCTCCTGTTGTCTTGATCAGGAAGCGAAATCTTTCACTGATATCTTCTCTGTTTGTAACTAAGAATCCAGCCAGTGTATCGTTGTGGCCTCCAAGGTATTTTGTTCCGCTGTGTACAACAATATCTGCTCCGAGATTTAATGGATTCTGGAAATATGGAGATAAAAATGTATTGTCAACGATCAGAAGAATGTTATGTTTCTTTGTGATCTCAGCTAATGCTTTGATATCTGTGACGTTCATCATTGGGTTGGTTGGTGTCTCGATATAAACTGCTTTTGTGTTTTCTCTGATATATGCTGCAACATTTTCCTTGTGGCAGTCTACACTGGAAAATTCGATTCCGTTTTTCTCAGATACGTGATTAAATAGACGGATGCTGCCGCCATATAAATCTGCATCCACGATCAGATGATCGCCCGGTTTGAATAATTCCATCATCAATGTGATCGCTGCCATTCCTGATGAAAATGCCAATGCATCGATTCCATTTTCCAGAGAAGCAACTGTCTTCTCCAGATGTTCTCTCGTTGGATTCTGCAGGCGGCTGTAATCATAACCTGTACTTTGTCCGACTCCTGGATGTGCGTATGTTGCTGACTGATAGATTGGATATGCCATTGCGCCAAAGTGGTTTAGTGCCCCTTCTGCTTCTTCTAAATGAATACATTTTGTCTCTATTTCTCTTGCCATATATATCTCCTGTTTCATCCTATGTTTTATTCTATCTCAAATCTGTTCTATCCAAAAAAATGTAAGAACAGCATATAACTCACTGTTCCAAGTAAAATGCTGATCAGCGTATTATGTTTCCATTTGTAACTGACTGCAGTGATTGCTGCTGCGATCAGTTTCCATAAACCATCTGCCATAAAGTCATCCCCGACATCTTTCAGGCAATACACGATCAGTACTGCCATGATCGAAGATGGCAACACCATTCCTAATCTTTTTATCTGATCTGGAAGCTCTTTTCCTTCCTGAAATACAAGAAAAGGGAGGGATCGAAGTCCAAATGTGATCACGGCAGAAACGAAAATCGCGATCAATGCCATTTTTGTGTTCATTATTTTCCCCTTTCTGTCTAAACTTCCTGTTGTTTGCTATTCCAGAAGATTAAAACTCCTGAAACGATTACCAATGCTGGTAACATAAATGCCCGCTGTCCAAAGATCAGTAATGCGATAATTGCGATTAGAATTCCTGTGATCGCTGGAAAATGCTTGTCCGCTTTCTCCCATTGATCGATAAAAATGATGATAAATAATGCAGTCATGCAAAAGTCGATTCCTGTTAATTCAAATGGTATCAACTGCCCGATCAGTCCGCCCATCACTGCTCCAAACATCCAATAACATCTGCTGAAAAATGCAACGAGAAACATCTCTTTTCTGCTGTTTTCATCTTTGTCTTCGATCGTGCAGTTTACCGCATATGTCTCATCTGTCATCGTATGGATCATATAAAGTTTCTTTCTTCCCATCTTACGGAATGTCTCCAAAAATGAAAGGCTGTAAAAACTCTGTCTGCTGTTCATCAACAATGCCATCACTGCAATCGTAACGATCGATGCCCCGCTGCTTAAAAATGTAATCAGGACAAACTGAAAAGCTCCTGTATACACGGTAAGGCTTGTAAGAAGCGAATAATACCACGCAAATCCTGCATTCTCCATCATCATTCCATATGCCATACTGACAAATATATAACTGCACATGATCGGTATGGATTTCATAAATGCTTGTTTTGTTACACTTTTTACGCCTTGCATAAATCCTTCACTACTTCCCCTGCGATGATCAGTCCTGCGACAGATGGTACAAATGCTGTACTGCCTGGAATCGCTCTTTTCTCTGTACATTTGTGCTGTGCTCCTGGAGGGCAGATACAGTTTGTTCTGCAGCTGTTTGCCATATCATCTTTTGGTTTGATCGGCATTTCTTCTGAATATACAACTTTTAATTTCTTAACTCTTCTCTTCTTTAACTCTCTTCGCATAACCTTTGCAAGAGGACATACTTTTGTCTTATAGATATCTGCCACTTTAAACTGGCTTGGATCTAATTTATTTCCAGCTCCCATACTGCTGATGATCGGTACATTCTTTTCCTTTGCTGCCATAACTAATGAGATCTTTGCTGTCACTGTGTCAACGGCATCAACGATGTAGTCATATTCCTCAAATGGAAATTCATCGGCATTCTCTGGTAAGAAGAAACATTTGTGAACGTTGACTTTCGCATCTGGGTTGATCTCTAAAATACGGTCTCTCATCACTTCTACTTTGTATTTTCCGATTGTTTTTCTTGTTGCGATGATCTGGCGGTTTAGGTTTGTTAAGCAGACTTTATCATCGTCAACAAGGTCGAATTCACCGACACCGCTTCGTACTAAGGCTTCGCATACATATCCACCAACACCACCGATTCCAAAGACAGCAACTCTGCTGCCTGCTAATTTATCAAGTGCTTCTTTTCCAAGTAATAGTTCTGTTCTTGAAAACTGATTTAACATTTCTTTCTCCTTTTATTTAGAATAAAAAAGCGGATGCTTAGCATTTCTATTCTTGTTATGCTGCGCTTCCGCTGGTATTTTTGTATTTCCTACTATTTCTATTGGTTTTATTATATGCAAACGATGATTGGATGTCAAGACTGGTGTTGTTATTTTTATGTGTCAACAAACGATTGTTAAACTCCTTACAAATTCAACATTTTGTAGATTTCTTCTTTCTCTGCCTCTGGATTCTCTTTTATTAATGTATAAATAGGTTCAATTACTATCGTATCTTCTTCTGATTCTTCTGCAATCTGTGGCAAAGTTTTATTTTTCAAAATTTTCTTTTGAACTAATGAAATTAATTTTAATATTTCTCCTTCCTTACGTCCAATCCTCTGTGCACTTTGTATCTGACTTGCTCTGTCACTCTCTGCCATCTCTTCTCTCAGATACAAATATCTTTCCCTCTCATCCTGACTGATCTTTATCATCTCTTCCAGCGCCCTTTCCATATACTTATTACCTTTTGATTCCTGTTCCAATTCTTCCCATGTCTGTGCAGCTATCAACTTTGCCCATCGATATAATGGTTTTTTCTTTTGTTTCTCTTTTACGTACTTTAGTTTCTTCAATTCTATCATATGAAATTGAAATTTTCTACTATATATCTCTTTGGTTTTTTCATCCATCAGACTAAATTTATGGTAATAATTCGGACTTATCATTTGATTAAAATTTAAAATACCAACATGAATACATGGTGGAATTTCTCCATAAGGATGTCCTTTTTTTAATCCATCTGTAAACATTCGACAATTATAAAAAAGGCTTCTCTCTGTCCAATCATCTTGATAGGTGTTTTGCATTTCAATGTTAATCTTTCTGTTTTGATTTAAAATCAATTTGATGTCCAGAATTCCTTCTTTTTCTTCATCATTTTCTCCCAGTGTAAATGGATCTGTAATTTCAATTTTTTTGATTTCATATTCTTTTAAATCCAGCAATGCCATTGGAAATCCTTTTACAATTTTAGTATTTTTAAATATTTTTTGAAATGCATAATTGTTTGTTAGTTTTACTGTTATTTTTTCATCACTAATCGCTCTGATCTTTAATTGTTCATCATTGATTTTATTTTTTAGCTTTTCTGTCATATGTATCTCCTTATGTTTCTTTTATTTACATGGATTTATTTTACATTATTATACATTTATTTACAATATGCTTTTACATTTTATTCCATATGTTTTAAATTCTTATTTGTAAAACAAAAATAAGGATATGAGTGTGAATTCACTTTCACGCTCATATCCTCATTTCTCGTAATCATTTCAAAAAATTCGATCATCTATGATAACATACTATCTCAGAAAAAAGCTACTGATATATCCATCCTTCCAAGATCCTTTGAAAAGAGATTTTACTGCTTGCTTCTAAATGCATTTTTTCTCCATCAAATTTATATTTATAGATACTATCATTACTTAGTATATACAAATAGCCCTCTTTTGTTTGACATTGAATTACATTATGCTTGAATTTATAAACTTTGCTTTCTCCTGTTTGTGGGTTTAACAATGAAATTGCTTTTCCCATTCCACTGGTTAGATCACAGTGTGTAACAAACAATTTATTTTTATACGGTAAAATTTGCTGTGGATTTATTTCTTTTAATTTGAGCTTGCTGATCTTGTCTTTTTTTAAATCCATCTGATACAAGATTTTGTCTGTATTTCCTGAAGAAAAATAGAGATTTTTATCATCTGAATAGAAAAACACGGATTTCATCTTCGCTGTGATTTACCTTTATTTCTTTTACCTTCTTTAATGTTTTCCGATCGATCTTCATTAAATAATTAATCGTTCCTTCTTCCTGATCGACCTGTTTTTCTACATAAACATAATTCCCTGCACAATGTAAATATCCAAACATTCCAACAGATTCTTCATATCGCTGTATCTCCCCCGTCTCTTCGTTATATTTTGTCAGAGTCGATACACCGTTTATCCAGTTTGTTGTATAGATATCACCATCCTTCTCATCAAAAGCAAAAAGTCCCGGCCGTCCTATTTTATATAACTTTATTTTTTGTGTATTATGATCAAGCTCCATTACTTCTTCTCGCTCATTTACATATGGAAC
>ENA-OQHF01000419-OQHF01000419.1-human-gut-metagenome-genome-assembly--contig:-NODE-419-length-26928-cov-5.569195_pt1 | contig 26928 bp, 21 predicted proteins | sample MGYA00242559_ERZ504709 | MGnify/ENA primary metagenome ERZ504709 (study PRJEB26092, sample SAMD00036203) | human gut metagenome | host: Homo sapiens | study: EMG produced TPA metagenomics assembly of... | reverse complement strand
TTCCATGTTTTACTACTGTCCACTCTGGAACGGATAATCACTGACTCTCCGGGTACAATAGAATCCCTGTTCTGTTCATTAACTTTACCTTTCACTCTGTAAGCGCCTGTACTGAGGATTGTAATAAATGCAGAACTGTCCGAGCTTCCGTCATCTGATGACATACCACTGTTCATTGCACTGCTGTCATCCACAGAATCACCGTCGTCACTTGTCATTTTGGAAGTGTCAATTTTCTGTATCACACCATCTATTTCACTTCGAACCTCTGTATTCTGTGTTGCGCTCTGAAGTTTATCAATTTCAGACTGTTTACTCTTCTGACTATATTCATTCTTCTTGAGATTCATTTTGTTAGTCTCAATTTCAATGGTATAGGACAACTGATCTTCAGCCTTTGCTTTTTTCTTCTCCGCTTCCAGCCTGGCTATCTGTTCTGTCAGGCTGATCTGTTCATTTTTTAATCTGTCCAGATCCAGTTGTGCCTGCTTCAGATCATCCTCAATACTGCTGAGATCATATTCAAAAAGAAGCTGTCCGGCCTTTACCTCTTCTCCGGTCTTAACTTCCACTTCTTTTACTTTTCGTCCACTTTCTATTTTTACGTTTACAGTTTTCTGCGGTTCTACCACACCGGCAAACCGATTTACCGCTGTTGTTTCAGATCCGGTGATCACACTTACTTTTGACACATACACAATAGAATCACCGGTTCCACTCTGACCGTTTCCTTTAAAGTGATACCAGACACCGGTTCCGATACCACCTGCTGCGATCAGGATTCCCAAAACGATAATAATACGCTTCTTCATAAGTTGCCTCCTTGATATTACACCTTGTTCAGGCTAACATCTATTATACACTACTGCTTTTTTATATCATTATTATTCACTTTCCTATCATAGCAGATTCTGCCTTAAAATAAAAGCTTTGTAATCAAATGGCAACATTTTTCACAATTTTTTCACGTTTTTTTTATGAATTTCGTTCATCTTTTTCACTTTTTTGACAGTCAGTACAAAATCTGTTAAAATAAACAGAATAGTAACTGTCAAACAGTTGCACAGAAAGCACTGTGAAAGGAAAGAACACGTATGAATATAAACAAACACCTGATTCTTCTTTTCTCTGTCTTATTTTTTCTTTTTGCTGTATCTGTAAGCAGCGGCTGTTTCCGCAAAAATGAGTCAGATGTAAAGAGTGTAGTCCGAAATGAACTGGATCAGTTAAAAAATCTCGATTCAGAAACTACGCAAAAATACATACCCTATACAGAGCTGTTCCCCGATGCCACAGAGAATACTGATTTAACTGATGAAATCAATGAAACCTTTTCTCTCTTTTTCCGGAAATTTAATTACAAAATTTCGGATGTCATCGTCGGCACAGCTAATCATTCTGCCACTGTTTCTGTCAAACTGACCACAATCGATTCCAAAGTTCTTGCCAGAGATTTTAAAGCAGAACTTCTCCGGACACAGATCACAGAGTCAGCCCAGGCGCAAAAAGGAAATATCAAAGATTCTTCCAGATCTCTTGAGGCTCATTATCTGATCCTGAATCATCTTTTAAACACAAATGACTATGATACAGCTGAGACAGACTGTAACATACAGCTTGTCAATACAGGCAATAATAAAAAGGAAAAATGGAAGATCCAGCGTACCAATTCTCTGGAAGATGACCTTGTCGGCGGTCTTATAGCTGATCTGGCAAATCCGGATATCCTTTCACCGGAAGATACCCTGACCGTCTATCTTGACACTCTACAGAAACTGGATTTGAAAGAAATGACATCTTATCTGGGTGTAGTAAATATCATGAATACATCCGATACTGCAAAAAATTCCATTGCCTCAGCACTTGCCGAACAGATTCATAAAAATTTTAATTATGTCATTAAATCCAGCAGTGAAAATGGATACAATGCCACTGTTACAACTGAAATTACAACCTTTGACAGTGATTCGATCCTGGCTGATTATCAGGAAAAGCTTGATAAATATCTGGCTTCTGCTGACGCAGTTATCGATGGCTCCCAGAAACGATACGAGAAATCTTTCGAAATTCTTCTGAACAGCATCAATGATAATACCGTTACTACCGTCAATGATGTAGATTTTGTTCTAATCAATGATGGGGTATCCTGGAAACTTCAGGATGAGGGAAATACTTTGGGAAATGCTATTTTCGGTACTTTGACAGATTCTCCTCTCGAGACTTCTGATTCTGAGGATGAAAATATTTCTGCCGATACAGATAAGCAGACAGATGATAATACTTCTACTGAAAGCAGTTCCAATTAACGATTAGTCAATCGGATATTCGCAATCCGCTTCCGCTACTTGCTCATAACCAAATAACTGCTTCGCAGTTTGGTTAAACAACTAAAAAGGCCACCATATCACAGAAATGTTCCTTTCCCGAATCATTCTATGATATGGTGGTCTTTTTAACCTTTGTCTTATTCTTTTTACATCCCCGTTATAATTTTGATAAACAGTAAAACCAGAACGATCAGAATAATCGGTCTTACGATTTTATTTCCATTTTTCATTACCATTCCAGATCCTACATAATGCCCTGCAATGGAAAAAACAAGAAGCTGCAAGTCCAAGATATATGACAATCTTTCCACTAAATAAAAAAACAACTAATGCCATTATATTAGAAGAAAGATTTGCAAGTTTCATAGTTCCGGAAGCTTTCGCTACGGGAAGTTTTGCTACTCCTGTATATAAAATAAGCAGAAACGTACCAGTTCCCGGCCCATAAAAGCCATCGTAGCAGCCAACAGCCAGAGAACACACCGCACACAAAATCCACTGTTTCTTTCTGGAAATCTCTACATTGCTGTTATCATCCAGATTTTTCTTCTTCATTACATAAAACGCAACAATAGGAAGTACTGGAATCAGCATCCATTTTAATATCTTATCACTGGCAAGAAGCGCAATATGAGCGCCTGCAAAAGAACCGACAAGAGCCATGGAAATACATGGCAGTGCAACTCCCCAATCTACAAATTTATTCTTACATAAACGTGCTGTTGAAATCGCTGTCCCAGTTGCCGAGGATAATTTATTCGTTGCTATCGCATTGTGCATCGGAACCCCTGCAAGCAGATACGCAGGCAGGGAGATCAAACCACCCCCGCCTGCGATAGAATCAACTAATCCTGCAAGGAATACCAACGGGCATACAATCAAAAACGTCTGAATTGTAAGCTCCATCCTTATTCAGTTACTTCCTCCGGTCTTACTTCCAGTTCCAGTTCTTTTAACTGCTCCTCGCTTACGCGGCTCGGAGACTGAGTCATCAGACAGGAAGCATCTTTAACCTTCGGGAATGCGATTACGTCACGGATGCTGTCAACTTTCGCCATAAGCATTACCAGACGGTCAAGTCCGTATGCCAGTCCGGCGTGAGGCGGAACTCCATATTTGAATGCGTCCAGAAGGAATCCGAACTGCTCGTGAGCAGCTTCTTTTGTGAATCCAAGTGCTTCAAACATTCTCTCCTGAATATCATCCTGATGGATTCTGACACTTCCTCCACCAATTTCATTACCGTTTAATACGATATCATATGCTTTTGCACGAACTTTTCCAGGATCTGTATCCAGAAGTGGAAGGTCCTCTTCCATAAGCATGGTAAATGGATGATGCATTGCTGTGAAACGATTCTCTTCTTCACTCCATTCAAGAAGCGGGAACTCTGTTACCCATACGAAACGATACTCATTCTTATCAAGAAGATCCATCTGCTTTGCAAGTTCCAGACGAAGTGCGCCAAGTACATCATAAACCAGTTTCTTCTTATCTGCTGCAAACAGAAGTAAGTCCCCTGCTTTACCATCCATAGCTGCTACCAGAGCATCCATCTCTTCATCTGTCATGAATTTAGCAAAAGAAGATTTTCTTGTGCCATCTTCAGCGATTGCAATGTATGCAAGGCCTTTTGCACCGTAACCTTTGGCAAACTCAACCAGTTTGTCAATTTTCTTACGTGGCATAGCGCCCTGTCCTTCTGCATTGATACCACGAACACTGCCGCCATTTTCCAACGCAGAAGTAAACACGCTGAATCCACAGTTTTTAACTACATCACTTACATCATGAAGTTCCATTCCGAAACGCATATCCGGTTTATCAGAACCAAATCTGTCCATAGCTTCCTGCCATGTGATACGCTGGATTGGAAGTTTTACATCAATATCAAGTACTTCCTTGAACAGATAAGCAAGGAATCTCTCATTTACATCAATTACGTCATCAACATCTACAAAAGAGAGTTCCATATCGATCTGGGTAAATTCCGGCTGTCTGTCCGCACGAAGGTCTTCGTCACGGAAACATCTTGCAATCTGGATATAACGGTCATAACCAGAGCACATCAGAAGCTGTTTGTACAGCTGCGGAGACTGTGGCAGACCATAGAAATGTCCCGGATGAACACGAGACGGTACCAGATAATCTCTTGCACCTTCCGGTGTACTCTTACCAAGCATCGGAGTTTCAATTTCAAGGAATCCTTCTTTTGCGAAGAACTGTCTTGTAAGCATCATGACTTTGCTCTTAAGCATAATATTCTTCTGAAGGTCAGGTCTTCTTAAGTCAAGATAACGATATTTCAGACGGATTTCATCTTTTGTCTTGCTGTTCTCTTCAATTGGGAACGGAGGTACCTCTGCTTCAGACAGAACACGAAGGGATTTTACGCGAAGCTCAATTTCACCTGTTGCAAGATTCTTGTTAACAGCGCCGCCTCTTTCTTCTACCACACCGGTAACAGCGATTACGAATTCACTTCTCAGCTTACCTGCTTTTGCAAAACCTTCTTCATCAATGCTGCCATTCTCAAAAATCAGCTGCATGATACCGGAGCGGTCTCTTAAATCTACGAAAATAATTCCGCCTTTATCGCGGGCTTTCTGAACCCATCCCATAAGGACAACTTCTTTGCCGATCATTTCCTTTGTTACTTCTGCACATCGGCATGTTCTGTGCAGTCCCTGCATACTTTCAGCCATGTTTCTTTCCTCTTTTCATGCTTTCTATATTATAAGAATTGTTGTAACTATCCGGCAGTCTGCTATCTCGCAATGTTGCTGAACAGTTACGAATTATTACATTCTGTCTTTAAAGAATTCTACAAACTCTGTATAGCCCTCTGCTGTCATCTGATCTTTCTGGAATTTCTTATTCTTCTTCATAATAGAAATATTGATCTGTGTTCCGGCATTACGCTCTTCCTGAGCCTGTTTCAGAATCGTCAGCATCTTGTCTGCCGGCATATTCTTCTCGATAAGATATGCTTTCTTACCATTCTTTGTCGGGATTTCATAATTTTTCTCAAGAAGAAGCATTACGATTCTCTCGAATCCAATTGAAAATCCGCAGGCAGATGTATTGTTTCCTGTAAATTTACCGATCATCTCATCATAGCGTCCACCGCCGCCTACGCTGCCGCCAAACTCATCCATAGAGATTTCAAAAATCGGTCCTGTATAATAAGACATTCCACGTACCAAAGTCGGATCGAAAGACATCTTAAAATCTGCTGTCTTAACAGAATCTACAGTAGAAATGATTGTTTCAAGGTCCTCAGCAACCTTTGGATCCAGAACATCTTTTAATTTCTCCTTGCAATAACGGACACCCTCAATGTCAGAAGTGATCTCTTTGAAAAGTCCAAGATAAGCATCAATGCCCTCTTTTGCAAATCCTTCCTTCTCCAGTTCTTCTGCAACACCTTCCAGACCAATCTTGTCCATCTTGTCCAGAATGATAAACACAGTGTCAAAGCTTTCCTGTGGGAATCCACTGTACTGCGCCATCGCTTTTAAGATTTTTCTGTCATTGATGCGAATCGTAAAGTTGTGGAAATCCAGCTTTCCGAGTAACGTTGTGGTAGCAAGAACCAGTTCGATCTCAGCCAGATAAGTAGGCTCACCCAGAATATCAATATCACACTGCATAAACTGACGGAAACGTCCTCTCTGCGGTCTGTCTGCTCTCCACACATTACCCATCTGAAGTGCCTTAAAAGGAGCCGGAAGCTCATTTGCGTTGTTGGAATAATATCTGGAAAGCGGCACAGTCAGATCGTAGCGAAGTCCGGAGTCAACCAGATCACTTTCTTTCTCTACTTCCGCAAGTTTCAGTTTCTCCCCACGTTTCAGGATTTTGAAAATAAGTTTCTCATTCTCTCCGCCCTGTTTACTGGAAAGATTTTCAATATGTTCCACACATGGTGTCTCTATAGATGAAAAGCCAAATGTTCCGTATGTTTCACGAATCATGTTCATCACATAATTACGGATTTCCATCTCTTTTGGTAAAATGTCCTTCATACCGGTTACCGGTTTCTTCTTTAATGCCATGTTGTCCTCCTCTTTTATAAAAATTCTGCCCGTCTCCATTATGAACCACTCTCTGAAACGCAAGAAAAACCTGCATATCAAAATTTTTTACTTCATCGATCATCAACTCCATAACTGAAGAAATATCAAATCCTCTTCTGTATGGTCTGTCAGAGATCAATGCTGCATATACATCGCAGACTCTGAGTATCCGGGCACCTATGGGTATGTCATCACCTGCTTTATTGGACGGATATCCACTGCCATCATAATTCTCATGATGGTACAGGATACTCTCCAATACAAAATCCGAATATCCCTGCCCTTTAAGTTCCTCATATCCCAATGCAGAATGCATCCGGACATACTTCAGTTCCTCGATCACCAGAGGATCCTGCTCCTGTCCGTTAATATAACTTGTCAGCTTCAGCTTTCCTATATCATGGAGCATTCCTGCTATTGCAAGCTCATAGCACTGTTCATGCGGCAGTCCCATCTCCTCTGCAACCGCATAAGCCAGATTACTTACCAGCATTCCATGATGCAGTTCAGAAGCAAGGTCAAATTCCAGGATCCTCTGCTGTGAACCTGCCGCTGTCTTTTGTACTGTGTCCAAAATGTTACCTCCACATCCTACAGCCAGGTAGCTATTGCTGTCCGTTTTCTCTCGATCATCTCATCAATGCGGGAAATATAATTAGAAACATCTTTTACATTCTCCACACGTTCAATTCTCTGTCCATGGTCAAAGACCAGCTTGGAAGAACCGCCTGCCCCCAGTGCGATGATAGGCTGTTTTTCCTCCATAATCAGTATATTGTAAATTCCCGCTTTGTCAACCTTTGCATAGCCAACATTTTCAAAATTTCCCTTCATATTCTTCTGTCTGTACAGATAATAAGGACCCATTCCCATTTCATACGCCGTTTTCATGGTCAGATCCATAATCTCCTGATTATTCTCAAAAGACATTTCCTGATATTTCTCTTTAAAAATATTCAGCCTTGCTGCACGTTTCACTGCCAGTGAATGTACGGTAATACTGTCCGGTGCCAGTTCACGAACCTGTTCAAGAGTCCGCTCTACCATGTGAATATCCTCACCCGGAAGACCTACGATCAGATCCATGTTAATGTTATCGTATCCCAGCTCTCGTGCCAGATGAAACGCTTCTTTTGTCTGCTCCACAGTATGTCTGCGGCCGATAATATCCAGGGTTTCCTGATTCATAGTCTGTGGATTTACGGAAATTCTTGTTACCGGATACTCCCTGATCGCCATCAGCTTTTCACGTGTAATACTGTCCGGTCTGCCGGCTTCCACAGTAAACTCTGCCAGTCCTTCATAGCCAAAAGCTTCTCCCACTGTATCCAGGAGCTTACGGATCTGATGTGGAAGCAGTGTAGTCGGGGTACCGCCGCCAATATAGATGGTGTCCAGTTTTCTTCCCTTCATCATAAGAGCAGTCTCTCTTACCTCCCGGCAGAGAGCTTCCACATATTCATCTGTTCTCTTCTCCCACACTTTCAGCGGATAGGAGCTGAAGGAACAATACAGACAGATACTTGGGCAAAACGGGATTCCAATATAAAGGCTGTATCCATTTTCATAGTCAATATCCTTCAGAATCTCTCTTTCCCTGTTTGCAATAGTGATGGCAAGCGCTGTTTTCTGCGGACTCACCAGATATCTCTCACGCATCTCCCGGGCTGCTTCCGTATTTTTCATTCCGGATTCGATCATTCCCATTGCCAGTTTGGCAGGACGTATTCCTGTCAGATTTCCCCATGGAAGAGTTCTGCCCGTCAGTTTTACCAACAACTGATACAGAGCATATTTGATATTATCTTTATTCTCTTTTCTCAGAGCATGAGCATCCTGTATTCCACAGCCTGCATTCTCTTTAGAAAGTATGTCTGCGGAAATTACCCCTTTTTGCTCTGTTTCCTGTTTCGACAGATTCTCTGTCCTTTCGTATTTTATGATATAACTGTCATTATCCCGTTCCACACTGAAGCGGAGGTCATACTCTGCTTCAGCATTTTCATAAAGAGTATGTATCTCCGCTTCGGGATAAAACGCTTTGATCAGTTCATAAACATCATGTTCAAAATCTCTGTTCTCAAACAGAATGCCTATTTTACACAAATGGATTATACCTCTTTTCATAACCAATAGTGGTAGATGCATCATGTCCGGGGAAAACCTCGGTCTCTTCAGGAAGCGAATCTACCAGTTTATGGAGACTTCTCACGATTTCTGCTGTACTTCCACCCGGAAAATCCGTTCTTCCAACAGAGCCATAGAACACTGTATCACCGCTGAACAATACACCTTCATCTTTCAGATAATAACAGCAGCTTCCTTTGGTATGTCCCGGTGTATGGATCATCTGAACGGAAAATCCCGCCAGTCTGATAACATCCAGATCCTCCAGAAATACATCCGGCACAATAGAACATCCCTGTCCATAATGTACAGTCATATTGATCGAAGGTTCGCGGAGCATCTCCTCTTCCTGACGACAGGCATAAATCGGAATATTATATTTCTCCTTTACTGCCTGTGCAGCCAGAATGTGGTCAAAATGTCCATGGGTAAGAAGAATCGCCACCGGTTTTCCATTCATCAGGGAAATCTTCATTTCAATCTTCTCCGGACAATCTGCGGGATCAACAATGAGCAGTTCTCCGGTTTCTTTATTCTTAAGGAGATAGCAATTTGTATATACAGGTCCTAATATACATTTCTGTAATTCTAAATTCTTCATGTTATTCCTTTCTGTCAATCTGCAGCAGTTCCATAAAATAATGTTCCAGCAGATTTTTCCATGATCAGCCTGTAGTTCTCTCTACGTCAATGACACTCTCTACCTGACGGATCTTCTCGATCAGGGAACGCAGTTCCTCTTTGCTTCCAATCTCAAAACTCATGGAAATAGTTGCCTTCTCCTGCTTGCTTGTACGGCTGTTGATACTTCGCAGGTCGATCTTACGTTCTGTAAATATTTTAGAAAGATCCACAAGAAGCCCTGTACGGTTATTTGCATAAACCTGAATCTCAGCCATATACTTCTCTTTTTCCTTGGTATCAGGCTGCTGCCATTCCGCCTCGATCAGTCGTGTCCTGTCCGTCTCAGACATATTCAGCACATTGACGCAATCTGTACGATGGATTGTGATTCCACGTCCTCTTGTAACAAAGCCTACAATCTCGTCACCCGGGATCGGATTACAGCACTTGGAAAAACGGACTGCCACATCATGGATTCCTTTTACCACAATGCCGCTCTTGCTCTTGGCAATGTGAAGCTTCTCCTGTGTCTCAGAAGCAGCCTCAAGAACCTGCTCATCTGTCAGATTCTTCTTATTTTCCTTATCATAAGCCTCTACCAGCTTATTGAAAACCTGACCTTCTTTCAATCCGCCATGACCAATTGCAGCAAGTACTGAATCCCAGTCCCTGAAACCATATTTACGCAAAACAGCTTCCAGATACTGGTTTTTGTATAATTTGCAATCTTAAATCCCTTTGCGCGCGCATACTGCGCAAGCATCTCCTTACCCTTAAGAATATTATCTTCTTTTAATTCCTTCTTGAACCACTGATTAATCTTGTTCTTTGCCTGAGTACTCTTAACCAGTTTCAGCCAGTCGCGGCTTGGTCCCTGAGAATTCTGGGAAGTAATAATCTCAATACGGTCACCGTTTTTGATCTCATATTCAATCGGAACCAGCTTACCGTTAACTCTGGCACCTACCATCTTATTTCCGACTGCACTGTGAACACTGTATGCAAAATCCACCGGTGTAGAACCACTTGGAAGTGTTTTAACATCTCCCTGTGGAGTAAAACAGTAAACACTGTCCGCAAAAAGATCCAGGTCATTCTTCAGAAGACTCATGAATTCTTTGTTATCAGACATGTCTCTCTGCCATTCCAGGATCTGACGCAGCCAGTTCAGTTTCTCTTCCTCACTCTTACCTACAGGAGCTTTTCCGTCAGACGACTCCTTATATTTCCAGTGTGCAGCGATACCATATTCTGCAGTTCTGTGCATTTCATAAGTACGGATCTGGATTTCAAAGGGCTGTCCGTTAGGTCCGATCAATGTGGTATGCAATGACTGATACATATTGGGTTTCGGCATGGCAATATAATCTTTAAACCGTCCCGGAATCGGCTTATACATCTCATGGATCACACCAAGGGCAGCATAACAATCCTTCACTGTATCTACAAGAATACGGACAGCAAATAAATCATAAATCTGATCAATAGTCTTATCCTGATTTACCATCTTCTTGTAGATGCTGAAAAAGTGTTTTACACGTCCGTCCACCTGCGCCTTAATATTGGCATCATCCATATGTTTCTTAACTTCTTTTACAATCGCACCTACAAACTGTTCTCTCTCGCTTTTACGCAGGGCAACCTTATGCACCAGGTCATAATATACATCCGGCTTAAGGTATTTCAGTGACAGGTCATCCAGCTCTACCTTTATCTTGGAAATACCCAGACGCATGGCAATAGGAGCATAAATATCCATGGTCTCTCTGGCCTTTTCCTGCTGCTTTTCAGGACGCATATACTGTAAGGTACGCATATTATGAAGACGGTCTGCAAGCTTGATCAGAATAACTCTGATATCCTTAGCCATGGCAAGAAACATCTTTCTGAGGTTCTCTGCCTGAACTTCTACTTTATCCGCAGAATAAGATAACTGTCCCAACTTGGTAACACCATCCACAAGAAGTGCAACCTCTGAACCAAATTCCTTCTCCACTTCCTCATAGGTCATCCAGGTATCTTCAACTGCATCATGAAGAAGGCCTGCAACTATCGTTTCTTTGTCAAGTTCCAGATCTGCCAGAATGATGGCAACACACAAAGGATGAATGATATATGGCTCTCCGGACTTTCTTTTCTGTCCTTCATGAGCTTCACTTGCAACCTTATATGCCTTCTCTATCATGGAAATATCTGTTGATGGATGATACTTCAGAACACTGTTTATCAGTTCTTTATAAAGCACCTCCGGACTTGTAAAATCATGCATGGTCTTTACTGCCGCATCTGCTCTCTTTATCAGATTCCAGCTTCTCTTTTTCAACCTGCATTTCATCTTTTTTTGCTTCTGTACTTTTTGTTATCTCTGTCATATGCTCCCACCTGCCTGTCCTGCACAATCAGCTGTGCTTATTTTACCATCATAACAAATTACGGACGCTACATCATACCCACTCAGTCTTTCACGTCCCTTTAAACCTGCAAGTTCCATGAGAAATACAACTTTGACAACCTCACCGCCAAGCTGTTCCACCAGCTTGATCGCCGCTTCGATCGTACCACCTGTTGCGATCAGATCATCAACGATAACCACTTTCTGACCTGGTTTTATGGAATCTTTATGCATTTCAATCTCTGCACTGCCATATTCCAGATCATAGCTTACAGATACTGTTTCGCGGGGAAGTTTGCCTTTTTTGCGAATCGGTACAAATGGTTTATGAAGATTATATGCGATCGGTACACCAAAGATAAAGCCTCTGGACTCTGTTCCTGCAATCACGTCCACCTCTACATCCTTAAGACAGTCCTGCATGGAGTCGATTGCCAGCTGCAGGCCATCTGCATCCTGCAGAACACTTGTAATATCTCTGAAAATAATCCCAGGTTCAGGAAAATCCGGTATACTTAATACATAATCTTCAATTTTCTTCATTTTATTTCTCCTCCAGTGTGTGTTATATTGCTGTTCGCTCATAAATATTTTATAGTATATCACCTTTTTATTTCAGAATCAAGTTACTGTTAAGCCCTGACATTTGTATTTCCAGACTTACCGGCGGATACAAAACAGGTGATAATATTAACAGTAATTCTGAATAATGATCTGAAGACTCTCTCGTCCCCTGAATCTATTGATCTCCGGATAATAAGTAACAGAAATACTGTCTTTTTCCCTGATAAAGTTCACAAAATCCTCTGCTTCTCCGAAATAAATACCTTCCACTGAAATCCCCTGCGGATCGAGAAGTTTTAATTTTACTACATTTTTATTTTTCCCGATAATACTGTGATCAAGCACTCTGAGATTTTTCTGTGCAAAGACCGGTTTTGTATTCCCTTTTCCAAAAGGCTCCAGAAGCGAAATCTGTTCTACCAGTCCTTTTGTAATATAAGACACAGGCATCGGCACATCAATCACGATCTTAGGACGCAATTCTTCGTCCGTCAATGTACAGTTTACATTGAGGCGTCTCCGGAATTCTTCTATATTTTTTTCTTCTATAGAAAGACCTGCTGCCATCGGATGGCCTCCAAACTGTATCATCAGATCTGCACACTTTACCATTTCTTCATACATGGAGTAACTTTCTATTGATCTTCCGCTTCCTTTTGCACTTGTCTCACCGCCCGTCAGTACAAAGGCTGGCCTGTGATATTTTTCCCTGATCCTGCCTGCTATAATTCCGGCAAGACTTTCATGACAATCCGGAAGATAAACTACCAGTACTCTGTCATTTTTCAGCTCTGTAGTCTCTATGATCCGGATTGCCTCTTCTTTTCCTTTCTCAGTGAGAGCTTTTCGGCTCTGATTAAGAGCTGTAAGATCTCCGGCAAGCCTTGCTGCTTCTTCCTTTGTTTTTGCATTAAGAAGCGCAAGAGAACGGGCAGCTGTATCCAGTCTGCCACTGGCATTGATACATGGTCCCAGCACAAATCCGATATGATAAGCTGTGATTTTAGCATCTTCCAGAGAATTTGCACGTATCAGTTCCTGCAATCCTTTATTTTTGGTATTTTTCAGACGGCATAGCCCTTCTTTTACCAAAATCCTGTTCTCTCCTTGAAGATCCATAACATCTCCTACTGTTGCAATAGCCGCCAGTTCATAATAATCTTCCAGCTCCTCTGCCGGAACACCAAATCTCTCGTAGAGTGCTGCAATATATTTAAATGCTACCACTGCCCCACACAGGTTTTTATTCGGGTATGGACAATCATATTGTTTCGGATTCAAAATCGCATCTGCCGGAGGAAGCACCATCTGGCGTTCTCCCTTTTCCTCCCTGTAAGGAACCTCATGATGATCTGTAATAATCACTGTCATTCCCTTATCCTTTGCCATCTGGATTTCAGCAGCCGCAGCAATTCCATTATCACAGGTCACGATCGTATCGATCCGGTCCGTTTCCGCTCTTTCTATAAGATGTGCATGAATCCCATATCCGTCTGCAACTCTGTCCGGAATATAAGTATCCACATCTGCTCCGATCCTCGCAAGGCCTTTCATTAAAATGTATGTAGAGGTCACACCATCAATATCATAATCACCAATAATACGGACTTTTGCTTTCTGCGATATTTTTTTCTCCAGGATATCTACAGCTTTTTCCATATCCTTCATCAGCCAGGGAGAAGGAAGCTCTTGTACTGTTCCTGACAGATACTCTCTTATCTTATCTTCTCCGATCACATCTCTGTTCCTGATCAGTCTCGCAATCACCGGATCAATATGAAACTGTTGACCGATCTGGTTAAAATCTGCTCTTTTTGCTGCTATTACCCATTTCTCCATATATTTTCTCTCCTCATAAAAATATCCCGGAGTTTTACCCCGGGATATTTCTGTCTGCCTGTTTTTCAGACAATTATTGTTTTATTCAGCATCATCATTCTGCTGTTTTTTAGCTGCTTCTTCGGCAGCCAGACGTTCAGCTACTCTTTTTCGGTTTTTCTTCTTTGGCTGAGTCGGATCTTTCTGTGATACATCACGTGCTTTCTTCGATTTTGAAGAAGACTTTGCGGATGCGGAAGCTACAGCAAATTGCCGGCTGTCCTTTTCCTGCAAATTTCTTTTCATTACATACCACAATGCACCTGTAATACATACAGAAGAATATGCACCGACAAGAACACCAACCATCAGAGGTGCTGCAAATTCACGGATAGAAGAAACACCCATGATATAAAGAACAGCTACCATAACAAAAGTTGTAAAAGAGGTATAAATACTTCTTGTAAGAGTCTGGGTGATACTTGTGTTTACAATTTCTGCCAGTTTTTCTCTGGAACCACTGTGAAGGTTCTCACGTATACGGTCAAAAATAACGATTGTAGCATTGATAGAATAACCTACGATCGTAAGCATGCAGGCAATAAATGTATTACCGACAGATACTCTGGCAATAGCATAGAATGCAAGTACAACCAGAACATCATGCAGAAGCGCCAATACCGCACTGCTTGCAAAACGGATGTCTTTAAATCTGAACCAGATATAAAGAAGCATACAGATTGTAGCTACTATAACGGCTACAAGCGCATCACGACGCATTTCACTACTTACTGTAGAAGAAATACTTTCTGTGGAAATTGTGCTGTCATCTACACCAAATTTCTCAACCAGTGCACTCTGCAGAGCTTCACGTTCGCTCTGATTCAGAGAACGTGTTTTGATCACAACCTGATTTGTTCCAACTACCTTTGTAGGCTGAACATTCTTATCTCCTGTCACCTCTTCTACAACAGGAGTTACTTCGGAATCAATGGTCTTGATATCCATATCTTCATTAAATGTAACAGTTGTAGAAGTACCGCCTGAGAACTCAAGGCTGTAATTTAACGCTTTGTTTCCTGCATGTGAATTAGCAAACATCGCTACCGGACCGCAGAGGATCAGGATAATGGAAATAACAAAGAATACTTTCTTCTTTCCAAGAAAATCAATTGCCTTACGTTCTTTTGCAGATCCGTAGAATTTCGGATCACGCACACCAACTGCATAAAGTGCATTTACAACCAGTCTGGATACAACCAGTGCTGTAAACATGGAGATCACGATACCAAGGGCAAGTGTATAAGCAAATCCCTTAACAGTACCTGAACCAAGCCACATCAGCACAAAGGCTGCGATCAGCGTTGTAATATTTCCATCAAAGATTGCAGAGAAAGCTTTGCTGAAACCGGACTTAATAGAATTCCTTACTGAAACTCCTGCACCAATTTCCTCTCTGATTCGGGCATAAATAATAACATTGGCATCCACCGCCATACCGATACCAAGGATAATACCCGCAATACCCGGAAGAGTAAGAGTAATATCAAAGGCATTCAGCGTGATCAGCATTAATGATGTATAAAGAATCAGTGCGATACCTGCAACTACACCAGGTACGCGGTATGCAATGATCATAAAGATAATAACGATGATCAGACCGATCGCACCTGCAAGAACACTTGTAGAGATTGCTTCTTCACCAAGCTGTGCAGCTACAACACTGGAACGAAGTTCTTCCAGTTCCAGTCCCAGAGAACCGATACGGATATAAGAAGCAAGGTTCTGTGCTTCTTCCAGGTCAGACATTCCGCTGATCTGTGCTTTTCCGCCGGAAATCTCTTCATTTACATTCGGAGCACTGATAATGTTATTGTCATAGACGATAGCGATCTGCTTGCCTACATTATTCTTTGTAGCTTCTGCAAATTTTGTTTTACCACTGTTTTCTCCATCAGAAGTAAGAGTAAGACTTACCACATATTCCTTTGCACTTGTGTTCTGATTCTGGATCGCACCACCCTGGGCATCTGCTACATCAGAACCTTCCAGAACAACACTTCCGGATTCCTTGATCTCATCCATAGTTCTGGAGAGAACATATCCATCCTGTCCTGTAGTAAAGTTCTGGTTTCCGTCAGCATCTTCTTTTGTGATGAAATACAGGGAACCTGGTTTACCCAGATCATTCAGAATAGTATCTGCATCTGTAACACCAGGAATTTCAACTGTAATACGGTCTGATCCTTCCTGGTATACCTGAGCCTCAGTACTGTACTGCTCTACACGCTTCTGAAGCTTGTAGATCGTATCTGACATCTCTTCGCTTGTCGGATTGCTCTCCTTAGCCTGGTAGGTAATGCTGACACCACCGGCAAGATCAAGACCCGTGTTGATATGTTTTGCTGCACCGGTTCCGGTAGGACCGATACCTACGGCTGCAGTAAAGCAAAAGAACACAGTCAGGATCAGTGTCAGAAGCAGCACTACGATTCCTTTACTTTTCTTCATAGTTCTTTTCCCTTCTTGATTTTTTGTCCGCGGTCATGTTCATCCGCCTGCCAGCCATTTTCTGTTATGATAACAGCCGACGGCGGTATCAGTCAGACAGATTACTGCCCACTAATCACATGCCAGTGCGGCTTTTATCATGATGGCGCACTCCACACGTTTTCTCTGGAGTTCGCATCCGATTTCATAATTGCCTTTGATATCTCCCTGGAAATGGAATGCATTTGCCGCACATCCGCCACTACAGTAGAAACGTGCGAAGCAGTCTTTGCAGTCTTTCTTTGTGTAAACGTTGCATCCGCCGAATTCCTTCTGGATTTCCGGCTTTGTGATGCCTTCGTCTACATTTCCCATGAGATACTGTTCTTCACCAACAAACTGGTGACATGGGTAAAAATCACCCCAGGGTGTTACAGCCAGGTACTCTGTTCCTGAACCGCAGCCTGACAGTCTCTTGTATACACAAGGGCCACCTGTAAGGTCGATCATAAAATGGAAGAAGTTAAATCCTTTTCCCTCTTTCTCTCTTTTAATCATTTCTTTTGCAAGAGTATCATACTCTTCCATGATCTGGGGGATATCCTCCTCGCGGATCGCATATTCCTCCGTATCAGCCGCAACTACAGGCTCTACAGAAATCTGTTTGAATCCAAGATCTGCCAGATGAAGCACATCCTTGGAGAAATCAAGATTATGGTGGGTAAAAGTACCTCTTACATAATACTTGTCCTGATTTCTGGATTCTGCAAACTTCTGGAACTTCGGCATGATCAGGTCATAGCTTCCTGCACCTTTTCTGAATGGACGCATGTAATCATGTACTTCCTTACGTCCGTCCACACTCAGTACAACGTTGCCCATCTCTTTATTGCAGAATTCCATTACTTCATCATTCAGAAGAACTCCGTTTGTTGTTAAAGTGAAACGGAATTTCTTATTGTGAAGCTTTTCCTGCTCTCTGCCATATTTTACCAGATCTTTTACAACCTGCCAGTTCATCAGCGGCTCGCCGCCAAAGAAATCTACTTCCAGGTTTTTTCTGGAACCGGAGTTCGCAATCAGGAAATCAAGAGCTTTTTTGCCGACTTCATAGGACATAAGAGCTCTTCTGCCATGATATTCGCCTTCTTCGGCAAAACAATAACGGCAGGCCAGATTGCAGTCATGAGCAATGTGCAGGCACAATGCTTTTACAACGGTCTGCCGGTTATTTGAAAATTCTTCAATTACATTCTCATAAACATCTTTTGTAAAAAGCATTCCATCTTCTTTCAGCTTATTACATTCTCTTACAGATGTCTCAATATCTTCTCTGTTATATTTGTTTTCCAGTTTCTCTGCAATAGCTTCTGTGCCAAGGCCCTCTTCCAGATATGGAAGAACCTCATATGTAACCTCATCTACCAGATGGATGCATCCACTGTTGATATCCAGTACAATATTAAAGCCATTGCTTTTATAACGGTGAATCAGACTCATTTTACTAAAATCCTTTCTAAGCGTAAGATAAGCAGCGGAATAAAAGTTCCGCTGCTTATCTCATTTCTCCATAGCTGATCTTATTTCTGCTCGCAGCTCTGGTTTCCTACTGTACAGGAAGTTTTACATGCGGACTGGCAGGAAGTCTGGCACTCGCCACATCCACCTTTTTTTACAGTATTCTGTAAATTCTTTGTATTCAGGGTTTTGATATGTTCCATAACTCTATCCTCCTTATGTAATTATATTCTTGGCATAGTATATCATATATCTTTTCATTTTAAAAGCTTTTTTTTACGACAGCATTCCACCCAGTGTTCCACCGCCTGTGCACATAAAAAATGTTGTAACTGCATGAGCTGCACTCATATCCCAGCCGCCTTTTGCCATAACAGAGACAGTCAACAGTAATACATAGTAAGCCAGACCTGTGATAACACCCCACAGATATTTGTCTTTACGCACAATTTTGCCGGCCATAAAGCCTCCCATGAAACATGCAAGTACATAAATTATAATAATCCCCGCATCTACAGCTGTTTCTCCCAGATCAAAAAGCAAACAGTACCAGGGCCAAAAGCAGTAATGCCACTCCTGTTAATGCATATGCAAATAATAGTGATTTCAAAATTACTCTGACTTTCATTGCTTCCCCTCCTGTTAAACTATATGGGGGAGGAATCAGTGTATTCTTTATTCTTTCTCTTTTTTATAAATATCAGCCACACCGGCGATCACTGCAGCTGCCACAAACAGTATCACAAACGGCATAATTGATGTTGTATCTCCGGTATTTACTGTATTGTTATTTTTCACAGCTTTATTTTCCGTTGAATTATCATTCTGATCAGAAGAAGAACCATTATTGCTGTCAGAACTGTCATTCATAGATACTGTATTGTTCTTTCCGGAATCAGAGCTCTGACTGTCGGAGGAAGCCGGTGCAGGAGTTACCGCATCTGTGTCGTCCGTATCATTCCCCGCATCAGGTCCTACTAATTGTCTGCTTCCTGCAATTCCAAATGGACTGAAAGAATGTGTGCTGAATACCATAATACCATTCTCTACACTCGGAATAATCGTCTCAGTTGCCCCGTTATCCAGGAGATGTTCGATAGTATACTGATATCCGGATTTTACCGGCACAGTGACACTGATATAATCTCCATTAGGGATCTCATATTCTGTATTATTCTTAAGATCCCAGAGTTCAAATTCATAAGACTGGAAAATCATTGCATCTGATTCATTGGTAAACTGATAGCTGTCACCGCTTGAAACTCTGAACTGTACATACCATGGAAGATTAACTCCGCTTACTGTAATACCGTCGCAGGTATGATTAAGTGCGGCCCTCTCTTCTTTTTCTTCATCAGAAAGAGAATCCTCTGCATCTGTAGGACGGTCATCCTTATCGTCCGGCAGAACAGGATTATCAAAGATATTATCATCTGCGCCATCTTCATCATCTTTCTTCGTATCTTCTTTATCCTGTGTCATATCATCTGCAGGTTCCAGCTTACCGGTAGTTTCTGTATCTTTATCCGTCTTATCTGCATTGCTGTTATTATCTTTGTTGTTTTTATTATCTGTTTTATCTTCTTCAATCTTACTTTCTTCATTGTCTGTATCAGTTTTATTATCCTGATCTGATTTACTTTCCTTATCTTCTTTATTGTCTGTATCAGCGTTTTCATCTGCGGCAGGTTTTTCTGACGAAGTTTCAGGCGTTTCTGTTGGATCTGCATTTTCTGTTGGATCTGTTTTACCTGAGCCTTCTGTCTTATCAACATCATCACCATCCGTAATACTGTTCACTATTACATTGATGTAACCGACAACCGCGCCGCTCTCCGGATCCCATCCATCCACATGGCTTAAATCCTGCCCTTCTGCCGGTATAAGAAGTACCTCACAGCTCTGTACACGCTGTGCAGGAACGAAACTTCCATCTGCCCATTCAAAAGTTCCATATTCCGTTGCCGGAAGTTCTACATCCGCAAGTTCTACTGGCTTATCAAGCGTGATGTTGTCCGGGATCAGAGAAGACACAGTATTCTCCTGTGACTCAGCCGCACTGACCTGTCTTGTTACACCCGGTATATTATTTCCTGCAATCAAAGCCGCTGTTAAAGCCGCTGCCGCAAAAATACCCGTTCCTTTTAATTTATTTTTCTTATTCTATTTATATTATTGGACATATCGCACCTCTATATTTATATTTGATTCTTATGTTTCCTGATAATCATTTTTTACTTTCAGCCAAATATCAGTTCTCTTTTTACGTAATACAATAATATTACATATCTGTATATTATCAAACTTTTATCATTTTGTAAATATTCTGTAATGTTTTTTTTCATTTTAATCGAGTGAATTATAACACAAATCTTACTTTTTCGACAGTCCTCTTTTAAATTTTTTTATAATATCTTTGAACCAAAAGCTTTTTCTTGATTTTTTATATGAAATCATGTATATTTTGTTTAAATGTTTTATGATATGATTCAATCAATAAAGATAATCAAAAGGAGTGATAAATCTTGGATTCAAGTATTGCCTTTCAGGCGGTGGCGATTCTGATACTGATCGCACTTTCTTCATTTTTTTCTTCTGCGGAAACCGCTATGACAACCGTAAATAAGATTCGGATACAGTCTCTTGCCGAGCAGGGCAACAAACGTGCTGTTATTCTGGAAAAAATAATTTCCAATTCCCCAAAGATGCTCAGTACCGTATTAATCGGAAACAACATTGTAAATATGTCTGTTTCTTCTCTCATGACTACACTCACCATAAAGATTCTGGGAAACGCATATGTAGGAATCACAACCGGCATCCTGACTCTGCTGATTCTCATTTTCGGTGAGATAACCCCAAAAAACCTGGCAACAATCCATGCTGAAAAATTGTCCCTGGCCTATTCAAGAATAATATACGGGCTTATGATTCTCCTTACTCCCGTTGTTTTCATTGTAAATAAAATAACAGAAGGTGTACTGGTCATTCTGCATGTTAACCCGGACGAAAAGGCAAATGCCATGACTGAACATGAACTGCGTACCCTCGTCAATGTAGGTGAAAAAGACGGCGTCATTGAAAACGAAGAAAAACAGATGATCTACAATGTGTTTGATTTTGGCGATTCAACTGCAAAAGATGTCATGATTCCCAGAATCGACATGACCTTTATAGATATCAATTTTTCCTATGATGAACTTATGGCGGTCTTCAGTGAAGATATGCATACCCGTTTTCCGGTTTATGAGGACAACACTGATAACGTAATCGGTATTATCAATATGAAAGATCTTCTTGTTTATCCAAAGGACAAACCTTTTTCAATCCGCAACATCCTGCGTGAGCCTTATTTTACCTATGAATACAAAGCTACAGCAGACCTGATGATCGAAATGCGTAAAGCATCCGTCAATCTGGCAATCGTTCTGGACGAATACGGTGCCACAGCCGGTCTGGTCACATTGGAAGACCTGTTGGAAGAGATCGTAGGTGAGATTCGCGACGAATACGATGAGGATGAAGTCGAAGATATTAAAGAAATCCAGCCTGAAAGAGAATATGTTGTTCAGGGTTCTGCCAAGCTGGATGATATCAACGAAGCCCTCCATATTAATCTGGAATCTGAAGATTATGATTCTATTGGCGGATATATTATTGAACAGCTTGACTGCCTTCCCAAAGAGGGTCAGTCTGTCACACTTGAAAGTGGCATCCGCCTGGTTGTTGACCGTCTGGACAAAAACAGAATCGAACTTGTCCACATCTGGCTTCCCGAGAAGAAAACCGAAACAGAAGAACAGCCGTAACTGTCATCTCTCCAGCATCAGTGAAAATTGTTTCACGATTCTGGAGAGTTCTCCTGTAACCGCATCAATTCCTTCTTCGTTCTTTCTCCAGTTTTCTCTGGTAATTCCATCTGCATTCACAGGCACCACATAAAATTCTGTTTCCGGATACAAGAGCTGATAATACATCAGACATCTTCTTGCATGGTAAGATTTGCAGCACAAAATCGCTCTTTCTATTTCCAGTTCTGCATGATCTGTCACCTGTCTGGAATAAATTGCGTTCTCATAAGTAAAGGTTGCCTGATCTTCTCTCAGGATTTTCTGATTCGGGACTCCGTTTTTTATAAGAACATCCCTGAGAAATTCCCATTCTGTTCCATATTCCTTATCATATACATTGCTTTTTTCAAGAACGCCTGAAAACTTTCCATTTACTACGCTGTATTTTCCACTGGGCAGAATCCAGTCCGCCATCCCTTTCTTAAACAATTCTGCTGCTTTTTCCGCCATCTGCGGATAACCATTTCCAGGGACAAAAATAATATCAGATTTTTCCGGCTTGTTTTCTGCAAAAATAAACTCTTCTGAACCTTTTAAAAATTTTTCATATACGTCATTCATCATTACTAACTCCTCGTTATCTGTTTTTTCTACAGCACCTCTCAAATAATGCGTTTGTAACAGTCCAACAGAATTTCACGCTCTGATGAGCCGAAACAATATGCATTATTTACGAAGATTTCCATGGAATTTCTATAGATAGATACAGTGTACCATATTTTTTCTATTAACGTACAACCAAGTTAATTCTTAAAACTATGTCCCCCACTGCTTATGTTACTGTTCACTCTGTTCACAGCAACACGCTTCGCGATGCACAGACTTCCAATATTTCCAGAAGGCTATTTTGTCACAATAACCGTACTGTAACCATCATCCCTCAGTCTCTGCTCCATATTTACTGCATTACCAATCTGCTGATAGGCACCTGTCTGAACTTTATACAATCCGTTTTCATGTAACATAAAAGAGGGATAACCTTTTTCCAGTAACTGATATAACATACGGTCCGCATTCTCTTTTTTTCTGAACGCTCCAGTCTGCACTCTGTAATAAAGCGGTTCCTGCACTGTTTCCTCATCCAGGCTTCCAAGAATCGCATCTGCAATTCCCTGAGCTATATCGCTAAACTTGTTATCAAACAGTTTATTATCTTCTTCGGAATTGATAAATCCGATTTCTATTAAAAGAGCCGGCATCCTGGTTCGTCTGAGGACCACAAGTCCCGGCCGCTCTTTTACACCGATTTCGCGGAATCCCACTTCTCCCAGAGCTCCCAGAATATTCTCAGCCATCTGATATTTAATCCCGCTTTTATCATAAATCAGAACTTCCGCTCCATTATACTGATTTTCCTTTGGGCTGCTGTTTCGATGAAATGAAATAAAGTAATCTACTCCTGCCTGATTTGCAAGCTGTGCCTTCTCAAAAGGTGTCTGATAGACATCACCGGTACGGGTATAAGAGATATCAATCCCTTTATTTTTTAAAATCTCACCTACCGCAAGAGCAAGTTTAAGATTGTCATTCTTTTCCTGTCTTCCCTTATATACGGCTCCCGGATCCTGACCTCCATGTCCGGCATCCAGCATAATCAAATATGCCATGACGACACTCTGCTTTCTTCATATACTCTTTATACTATATGAATTAAAAATATAATTGTGCAGGTTGCTTGACTTTTTCGCGCTAAAGCGTTATACTTTAAAACGTCATAGTCGAATAACCCAATGACATTATCCGAATCATTTACCAGTACTGCTTTCCCTGCAGAAAATCATTCGGATTCAGGTAAGTTTTATATTATCAAATAATAAACGCAATTCTTACCTGACTTAATTTAAACATTATATTAGGAGGATATATCATTATGAAAAGAAAAGCATTAGCAATCACTCTTGCAGCAGCCATGGCTATGGGAACCTGCGCAGTAACAGCAAGTGCTGCTGACGGAGACAAATATACAATCGGTATCTGTCAGCTTGTACAGCACGAAGCTCTCGACGCTGCGACACAGGGATTCAAGGATGAAGTCACCAAAGAACTGGGAGAAGACGCAGTTACCTTTGACGAGCAGAACGCACAGGGAGATTCCAACACCTGTTCTACAATCATTAACAGCTTCGTTTCCAATAATGTTGACCTGATTCTTGCAAATGCAACTCCTGCTCTTCAGGCAGCTGCAGCAGGAACAAGCGATATTCCGATTCTTGGTACTTCTGTTACTGAATACGGTGTTGCACTTGGACTGGATGATTTCAACGGGACTGTGGGCGGAAATATTTCCGGAACTGCAGACCTTGCTCCCCTTGATCAGCAGGCAGCAATGCTCAATGAACTTTTCCCGGATGCAAAAAATGTAGGTCTTCTCTACTGTTCTGCCGAAGCAAACTCTCAGTATCAGGTAGATACAGTAAAAGCTGAACTTGAAAAACTCGGATATACATGTGAATATTATGCATTCTCTGACTCTAATGATCTCTCTTCTGTTGCTACAACAGCAACTGACGCAAGTGATGTAATTTATGTACCGACAGATAATACAGTTGCTTCCAACACAGAGATCATCAACAACATCTGCCTTCCGGCAAAAGTTCCGGTAATCACAGGCGAAGAAGGTATCTGCAGCGGATGCGGTGTTGCGACACTTTCCATCAGCTATTATGACCTTGGTGTTACAACCGGTAAGATGGCTGTTAAGATTTTAAAGGACGGTGAAGATATTTCCACAATGCCGATCGAATATGCACCAAACTTCACAAAAGAATATAACAAAGATATCTGCGAAGAGCTGGGCATCGAAGTTCCGGACGATTATGTTGCAATCGGTGAAGCTGCTGAAGAAACTGCCAAATAAATCCGGTCAGACAGTTGAAAAATACTCACACCAACAGGATTTTAAATAACAGCTTATCAAACAGTTATAAAAATTCAATTTATATGCGATCAGCGGGAAAGGTTTGACGCCTCTCTCGCTTTTCGCATCTCAACAGGAGGAAATTACAAATGCAAATTATAACATTAATCACTGCACTTCCGGGTGCAGTAGCCCAGGGTCTGATCTGGGGAATTATGGCAATCGGTGTTTATATCACTTTCCGTATTCTTGATATTGCAGACCTTACAGTTGATGGCACTATGTGCACCGGTGGTGCAGTGTGTATTATGATGATGCTTTCCGGTCATAATGTCTGGATTTCTATGTTGGCCGCTACTCTCGCCGGAATGCTGGCAGGCCTTGCGACCGGAATTTTTCACACCTTTATGGGAATTCCCGCAATCCTTGCCGGAATCCTGACACAGTTATCTCTGTATTCCGTAAACCTGAAAATCATGGGAAAAGCAAATCAGGCAATCAACGTTGATAAATATAATCTTCTGGTTTCCCTGCGACATATAAAAAATGCATCTCTTTCCAAAAACACAATTTTTATTGTAGCAGTTATGTGTATTCTCCTGATTGCCATTCTCTACTGGTTTTTTGGAACAGAGCTTGGCTGTTCCCTTCGCGCAACCGGATGTAACCCAAATATGTCACGCGCCCAGGGTATCAACACAAACAGGAATAAAGTTCTCGGACTTATGATTTCCAACGGTCTGGTAGGACTTTCCAGTGCACTCCTTGCACAGTATCAGGGATTTGCAGATGTCAACATGGGACGTGGTTCCATCGTTATCGGTCTGGCAGCAGTTATTATTGGCGAGGCAATCTTTGGACGTATTTTCCGCAACTTTGCCCTTCGCTTGTTAGCAGTTATCTTCGGTTCCATTCTGTATTATCTGGTACTTCAGATTGTTATCTGGATGGGTATCGACACTGACCTGCTGAAGATGCTGTCCGCAATCGTAGTTGCTCTCTTCCTTGCATTCCCATACTGGAAAGGCAAATACTTTAATAAACCAGCCAAAAGGGGAGGTAAATAAAAATGCTTGAACTTAAAAATATCTATAAAACCTTTAATCCCGGAACCATTAATGAGAAACGTGCATTAAATGGTCTGAACCTGAAGCTGAACGAAGGCGATTTTGTAACTGTTATCGGAGGAAACGGCGCCGGCAAATCTACTATGCTAAATGCTGTTGCAGGAACCTGGCCGGTTGATGAAGGACAGATCCTTATCGACAATATTGATGTTACAAAACTTTCTGAACATAAACGTGCTACATACCTTGGACGTGTGTTTCAGGATCCAATGACAGGAACCGCTGCAACAATGGGTATCGAGGAAAACCTTGCACTTGCAAAACGCCGCGGAAAATCCCGTCTTCTCCGCTCCGGAATCACTAAAGCTGAGCGCGAAGAATACAAAGAGCTCCTGAAAATTCTTGGTCTTGGTCTGGAAGACAGACTGACTTCTAAAGTAGGACTTCTCTCGGGTGGTCAGAGACAGGCTCTTACTCTTCTGATGGCAACGCTTCAGAAACCAAAGCTTCTGCTTCTGGATGAACATACCGCAGCTCTTGATCCGAAAACAGCTGCCAAAGTTCTGGAAATTACAGATATGATCGTAAACCGCGATCACCTTACGACATTGATGATCACCCACAACATGAAGGACGCTATTGCACATGGCAATCGTCTGATCATGATGATGGAAGGAAAAATCATTCTGGATATCCAGGGAGAAGAAAAGAAAAAACTGACAGTTAAAAACCTTCTGGATCAGTTTGAAAAAGCAAGCGGAGAAGAGTTCAGCAATGACTCTGCACTGCTCGGATAACCGTATAAATTACTCATAACGTTTCTAAATATCCTTTATATGAGAGTACTTTTTTATGGAGTACTCTCATATTTTTATTTCTCATCTTTTTCCAGCGGAGTTACACAGATAAATTTATGTGTTTCCCTATTGTACTGGTAGATTCTCGACGTCAGATAGTCCTCTTTCGGTGTAGCCTCCCTGATCGTATCCCGCAAAACACACTGCAAATCTTCAGGTTCTACAAATTTATCATTATGGATCATTACCTCATGTACACTGGTAAACACCATATAGAAATCGGAATCCAGCATATATGCCAATTGTTCTGCCACTCCCGGCAGGAACACTGCAACTGCACCATTTGTTTTCTTCGTTGTACTGAGACAATTTCCCATTGCATCTTTCTTCAATTCACACTTATCACCCAGATTCAAT
>ENA-OQHF01000415-OQHF01000415.1-human-gut-metagenome-genome-assembly--contig:-NODE-415-length-27071-cov-6.431265_pt1 | contig 27071 bp, 26 predicted proteins | sample MGYA00242559_ERZ504709 | MGnify/ENA primary metagenome ERZ504709 (study PRJEB26092, sample SAMD00036203) | human gut metagenome | host: Homo sapiens | study: EMG produced TPA metagenomics assembly of... | reverse complement strand
AAATCGGGATTCTTCTGCTTACAGAAAAGTTCGGCAGAGAATTCCCGGAAATTGTGGATGAGGTGAAACTCCATCACAAGGTACCTCTGATCGTGGAGATCCCCGACCGTCACGGTACCGGCCGGAAACCGGATTTTATCACCTCTTATGTCAACGAAGCCATTGGACTAAAACTGTAACTATAAATCAAAGAGGGTGAATACATTGACTATCGAAGAAAAATTACAGCATTTTTATACAGCCTCCATCGACAGTGCCATGCAGGAGGCACAGCAGGTGCAGACACAGCATCAGGAAGCCCTGGATAAGATTTTCCAGGAACATAAAGAGACCAAAGAACGGCAGATTCAGTCTCATATTCAGGCGGAAACCGACAATCTCAAACGCGAGATCAACAAAACCGTCTCTGCCAGACAGCTGGAATACCGCCGTCTTCTTTCCGATAAGACCGAAGAGATCAAGCAGCAGCTGTTTCACGATGTGGCGGAGCGTCTTGCACAGTTTCGCTCCACACCGGAATATCTGGAATATCTCTCCCAGCGGATCCAGGAAGCCCGCGACTTTGCCGGAGAAGATGCCCTTGTGGTTTATCTTGATCCCGCAGACCAGAACTGGATCCCGGAACTTGCCGCACGCTTCGGCTTTGCCCCGGTAGTATCCAGAGAAGCTTTCATGGGCGGTATGTGCGCCGTGATCCGCTCCAAAAATATATTGATAGACAACTCATTTGCTACTTTACTCAGGGAAGCAAAAGAAGAATTTGTCTTTGCCGGAGGTATGACAGATGAATAAAAAAGGAATCATTTATGGAATCAACGGACCAGTTATTTACCTGAAGGGAAATACTGGTCTTCGTATGTCTGAGATGGTACATGTGGGTGAGGAGCATCTGGTAGGGGAAGTCATCTCCCTGTCAAAGAAAGCCACCACTGTACAGGTCTTCGAGGAGACCACCGGTCTGAAACCCGGCGCGGAAGTTGTGGGAACCGGTGATGCCATCTCCGTAACACTGGGACCTGGAATCCTGAACAACATTTTCGACGGTATCGAGCGTCCGCTAAGTGAGATTGCTGCCCGCTCCGGCAAATATATCACCCGTGGTGTCAGCGTCGACTCTCTGGACACCGCAAAAAAATGGGATGTTCATGTGACCGTCTCCGAGGGCGATCATGTGACCGGCGGAACCGTCATCGCAGAAACCCAGGAAACTGCAAGTATCCTTCATCGATCCATGGTTCCTCCGGATGTGGAGGGAACCGTTATCAAAGCAGCCTCTGACGGCGCTTACACGATCGTGGATCCGATCGTCACACTGGAACTTGCCGACGGAACCACAAAGGAACTCTCCCTGTGCCAGAAATGGCCGATCCGTGTTCCCCGTCCGACCAAAAGACGTTTCCCGGCATCCAGGCCGCTGATCACCGGTCAGCGTATCCTGGATACCATGTTCCCAATCGCAAAAGGCGGCACCGCCGCTGTTCCCGGTGGTTTCGGTACCGGAAAAACCATGACCCAGCACCAGATCGCCAAGTGGTCCGATGCAGATATTATCATCTATATCGGCTGCGGTGAACGTGGAAACGAGATGACTCAGGTACTGGAGGAATTCGGAGAACTGGTGGATCCGAAGACCGGTCATCCCCTGATGAATCGTACGGCCCTGATCGCGAATACCTCCAACATGCCGGTGGCTGCCCGTGAGGCTTCCATCTACACCGGTCTGACGCTGGCGGAATATTACCGTGATATGGGTTACGATGTGGCTATTATGGCAGACTCTACCTCCCGTTGGGCAGAAGCCCTCCGTGAACTCTCCGGCCGTCTGGAAGAGATGCCGGCAGAGGAAGGTTTCCCGGCTTATCTGGCTTCCCGTCTGTCTGCCTTCTATGAAAGAGCTGGCATGATGGAAAATCTTAACGGAACCGAAGGAAGCGTATCGATCATCGGGGCTGTATCCCCGCAGGGCGGTGATTTCTCCGAACCGGTCACGATGAATACCAAACGTTTTGTCCGCTGCTTTTGGGGACTGGACAAGTCGCTGGCTTATGCACGACATTTCCCGGCGATCCACTGGCTGACCAGTTACAGCGAATATCTGAACGATCTGGCACCATGGTACCAGACCCATGTAAATAAAAACTTTATCGATCTCAGAAACCAGATCATGGCTCTTCTTAATACGGAAAGCAGCCTGATGGAAATCGTAAAACTGATCGGCAGTGACGTTCTTCCGGATGACCAGAAACTGATCCTCGAGATCGCCCGTGTGATCCGTCTGGGATTCTTACAGCAGAACGCATTCCACGCAGATGACACCTGTGTCCCGCTGGAAAAACAGTATAAGATGATGGAAATCATTTTATATCTGTATAAAAAAGCAAAAGCCCTGGTAACCATGGGTATGCCTATGTCTGTCCTGAAAGAGGACAATATTTTCGAAAAGATCATCGCCATCAAATACGATGTGCCAAACGACAAACCGGAAATGTTTGACGATTATAAAAAAGCAGTAGATACCTTCTACGATAAAGTACTGGAAAAGAACGGATAAGGAGGATGGAATTATGGCAATTGAATATCTTGGCTTAAGTGAAATCAATGGTCCTCTGGTAGTTCTGGAGGGTGTCAAAAATGCAGCATATGAAGAGATTGTAGAATTTACCATCGATGGAAAAGAAAAGAAACTGGGACGGATCGTAGAAGTCTACGAAGACAAAGCTGTGATCCAGGTTTTTGAGGGATCCGACAATATGTCTCTCGACAACACCCACACCCGTCTGACCGGGCATCCCATGGAGATCGGTCTTTCCGAGAAGATCCTGGGACGTACCTTCGACGGTATCGGCAACCCGATCGACGGTCTGGGACCGATCGTGGCAGACACCAAAGCAAATATCAACGGTCTGCCATTAAATCCGGTCACCCGTGAATATCCGCGTAACTATATCCGCACCGGCATCTCCGCCATCGACGGTCTGACAACCCTGATCCGCGGACAGAAGCTTCCGATTTTCTCCGGAAACGGTCTTCCCCATGACCAGCTTGCCGCACAGATCGTACAGCAGGCTTCTCTTGGTGACAATACCGATGAAAAATTCGCCATCGTTTTTGCGGCGATGGGTGTCAAATATGACGTGGCTGAGTTCTTCCGCCGTACCTTCGAGGAAAGCGGTGTTTCTGACCACGTAGTCATGTATCTGAACCTGGCAAATGATCCGGTCGTTGAGCGACTGATCACTCCGAAAGTGGCACTGACCGCTGCCGAATATCTGGCTTTTGAAAAAGGTATGCATATTCTGGTCATCCTCACCGATATCACTTCTTTCTGTGAGGCGATGCGAGAGGTATCTTCCTCCAAGGGTGAGATTCCTTCCCGTAAAGGTTATCCGGGTTACCTCTACAGTGAACTGGCCACCCTTTATGAGCGTGCCGGTATCGTACAGGGCGGCACCGGATCGGTTACGCAGATTCCGATCCTGACCATGCCAAACGACGATATCACCCACCCGATTCCTGACCTGACCGGGTATATCACCGAAGGTCAGATCGTTCTGGACCGACAGCTTCACGGACAGGCGATCTATCCACCGATCAACGTACTGCCGTCTCTGTCCCGTCTGATGAAGGATGGTATCGGTAAGGGATATACCAGAGAAGACCATCAGGATGTGGCAAACCAGCTGTTTTCCTGCTACGCAAAAGTAGGAGATGCCAGAGCACTGGCTTCCGTTATCGGTGAAGATGAGCTTTCTCCGCTGGATAAAAAGTATCTGATCTTCGGTAATGCCTTTGAGCGTGAGTTTGTCGGCCAGGGTCCGATGGAAAACCGTACGATCACCGAAACACTGGATATCGGCTGGAAGCTGCTTGGCCTGCTTCCGAAAGAGGAGCTTGACCGTATCGATACCAAAGTTCTGAATCAGTACTATCAGCCAACCGATATTGACCTTGTGGAACAGGCTGTCTCTGACGCACAGTCTATGATGGAATAAAAGGGGGGATTTTATGGATCCAAATACCTTCCCTACCAAGGGAAATCTGATCCTTGCCAAGAATTCTCTGGCTCTTTCTCTCCAGGGATTTGACCTGATGGATAAGAAGCGAAATATTCTGATCCGTGAAATGATGAACCTGATCGATGAGGCGAAGGGTATCCAGTCGCAGATCGATGTGACCTTCCGTGAGGCGTATGGAGCGTTGCAGAGGGCAAATATGGAAATCGGTATTAATACCGTACAGACGATTTCTTATACAGTTCCCATTGAGGATTCGATCCGTATCAAGACCAGAAGTATCATGGGTACGGAGATTCCGTTGGTGGAATCGGAATCTTCCGGGGATGCCCCGACGTATGCGTTTTACAGTACGAAGGAGTCTCTGGATGCGGCTAAGCAGGCGTTTGAAAAGGTGAAGGAACTGACGATCCGACTTTCCATGGTGGAAAATGCAGCGTACCGGCTGGCAGCGAATATCAAGAAGACGCAGAAGCGGGCAAACGCGCTGAAGAATATCACGATTCCTCATTACGAGCAGCTGACAAAGGATATCAGTAATGCGTTAGAGGAGAAGGAGAGAGAGGAATTTACGAGACTGAAAGTGATCAAGAGAATGAAAGGAGCCGGGGGCTGAACCCTGGCTTCTTTTTTTAAACTCCCGCAAATTGTTTGAAAATTCACTGCATTTTTTTTACTATTTGACTATAAAAAAGTCAATAGTTTTTCCACACTCTTTTTGTCGAAACATCGATTTATCACTTATTCACAAAACATTTGTTTCCTTTTTCGTTATGTAAATCACGGTTGTCCACACGAAAAAATGTGGATAAAGTGGATAACTTTGTGTATAACTTGATTTTACGGCATTTCCAGTATTTTCCTATGTGGATAACCGGAGTATAACTTTTTCACTATCCACCTTAATTGTGTGAATTTCAGACACAACTTAGTACTTTTTAACAAAAGCCCCTTTTTATCGCTGTTTTCACAGGTTTCTCAGCAGTATTTTCACATAGGACAGACTCATGGTGATTTCCATATTCATTTCCGCTTCTGTTATCCTTTATACAGATCCTGCTGCGCGGAATTCACACAGTTTGCCCCGTCTGCAGCTGCTGTAATAATCTGGCGCAGTTCCTTGGTTCTGATATCTCCCGCTGCGTAGATACCCGACACACCGGTTCTTCCATCCTCGCCGGCTTTGATATATCCATGCTCATCCAAATCTACCAGTTCCTTTACAAACCCGGTATCCGGTACGGTTCCCACTGCAATAAAGACACCATCCACATCCAGCTGATACTTTTCTGCGGTCTTTGTCTGTTTCAGAGTTATCCACTGCACCTGCTGCTCTCCGCCAATTTTTTCCACCGTGGTATCCCAGATACAGGTAATATTGTGGAAATCTTTCAACGCATCCTGTAACACCTGTGCCGCCCGCAGCTGATCCCTCCGATGAATCAGATACACCTGTTTACAGCCTCTCGCCAGGAAAATTGCATCTTCCACAGCCACATCCCCGCCGCCGACAACAGCCACTGTCTTATCTTTAAAGAACGCTCCGTCACAGGTTGCACAGTAAGAGACTCCCATCCCTGCCAGTTCTTCCTCACCGGGAACTTCCAGCTTCCGGTGAACTGCACCCGCCGCCAGAATAACCGCCTTACCACGATAATCTGCCTTCTTTGTGTGCACAATCTTCCATTCTCCGTCCAGTGAAATTCCTTTCACCTTCCCTCTCGCAATCTCTACGCCAAACCCGGTCACATGCTCCTTCAGCTTTTCTGCCAGTTCCAGTCCACTGATTCCCGGCATTCCCGGATAATTATCCACCTCATACGTATTCACGATCTGACCGCCCTGAATAAAACCACTCTCCAGGATAACCACCTTCAACCCGGCACGTTTCCCATAAATCCCCGCCGTCAGCCCCGCCGGTCCGGAACCTACAATAATCATATCATACACATTCTCACACATACACTTCGTCTCCTTTCTGTCTGAAACAACTATAACATATTTTGGTATTGATTCCCATACACTGATAGTAATTCCCGCCCTCATGGAGTCCTATGCATAATCCGAAACTTTCCAAAAAATTCTTCATCCCCCTTCTGTTTCTGATCTGTTTTCTGACCTTTCTTGTGGTGCGCACGCTTACCTACTCCTACTTCATCAACCGCCGCTTCCGCGCCTGTACCAACACCATCTTCACCACCGACATATCCGGCAATCCGCTTAACCTTCACTACACACTTGCCTACCCTGAATCCTCCGGCATCAAAGATTATTCCCTCTCTCTCGGAACCTTCGATCCCACACAGCTCTCCGGTCAGAAGATTCTCCTTGAAAACAGGCGAACCATGATAAATGCCTTTCCCGCCAGAGATCTCAGTCCCGATAACCGGCTGACTCAGCAGATTCTCTCTCTTTACTACGAAACACAGCTTCTTCCTGCCAGGCAATATCTTCTGGATGAAGCCCTAAGTCCCTCCCTCGGGACCCAGGCTCAACTCCCCATTCTTCTCGCAGAATACACTTTTCGAAAAGAAGACGATGTCCGGAATTACCTGAAGCTTCTTACGTCCGTGGACAGCTATCTCGAAAGCATCCTTTCTTTTGAAAAACTGAAAGCACAAAACGGTACTTTCATGAGTGATGCCACTGCAGACCGCATCATCAGTCAATGCAGCGCATTTATCAAAGACCCGGACGATAATTACCTGGCCTCCGTCTTTTCCGAAAAGATCCAGTCTCTTTCCGGTATCTCTGAGCAAAAAAAAGCCGCCTATCAGAAACTGCACAACCAGATTCTCACCGGTCAGGTACTTCCTGCCTATCAGTCTCTGATCGATGGTCTGTATCTGCTGAAAGGAAGCGGGAAGAACCCCGGAGGACTCTGTCAGTTCGCCGGTGGTAAAGCCTACTATGAATACCTAATCAAAAGCAGCTGCGGTATCTACGACACCGTACCTGAGATCCAGTCCCGCCTGATTCACCAGTTTCAGACCGATCTCTCCCTTGCCACAAAACTTATGGGAAGCAGCACTGCCACACCGACCTTCGCAAAGGATGTATTTCCTCCGATATCCAAAGCGGAAACCGGGACACCCTCCGGGATATTCTCATTTTCCGCCGGGCTGATCGATGCTGCTTCCGGGCTTTCCTTTACTTCTACACCCTCTGCCGCCGAAACTTCTCCCGAACAGATTCTGGAAGATCTGCAAAAACAGATACAGACCGATTTTCCGGCTGTTCCTTCCACCTCCTACGAAGTCAAATATGTGCATCCGGATCTGGAGGAACATCTGAGTCCGGCATTTTATCTGACACCACCCATAGACACTTTAAGTCCCAATGACATTTACATTAACCGACACGCAAATATGAGTGGCCTGGAACTATATACCACTCTGGCGCACGAAGGATTTCCGGGACATCTTTATCAGACGATCACATTCGCTTCTTCCGCCCCGGATCCCGTCCGATACCTTCCGGCCATGGGTGGTTACGTGGAAGGATGGGCAACTTATGCAGAATCCTTTGCCTATACTTATTATCAGCCCGATTCCACCGACGGACAGTTTGCCTGGCTTAACCGCTCTCTGAATCTTTGTATGATGTCTCTTCTCGATACCGTAGTCCACTATAACGGCTGGAATCAGGAACGCTGCGCCACCTTCCTGTCGCAGCTGGGGATTACAGACAACACCATTCAGAAAGAGATCTACCAGGTGATCGTGGAAGATCCCGCCAATTACCTGAAATATTACCTTGGCTATCTGCAGTTTCTTGATCTGCAACAGGAAGTCCGTGAACTTGCCGGTGACACCTTTCATCTTCACAGTTTTCATCAAAAGGTACTCTCTGCAGGTCCCTGCCAGTTCCCGATTCTGAAGCAATGGATACTCACTCAATATAAAACCTGATGCATTCTCCCCCAAAAAATGCTATACTAAAACCAGTCATCATATCCTCCCGGAATTTTTCGGTATCTGATTTCTGAAAAAGTGCAGAAAGACTCCGGGAGTACATAACAGAGGAAAGGAGTTTACAGGCGATACAAATGATAACAAAACAGCGTACCCTTTATCTGTTGCTTCTTTTTTTGCTGACTCTTTTTCCTCTCTCCGGCTGTTCTTCCGGCTCCTCACCCGGAAAACAGACTGCTGATGAAACAAAAAGTGACACAAAGACAACTTCCCGTGAAACTTACACTGATGTCTGTACACCGCAAGCCAGTCAGACTGTTGTGTACGGAGACAAAACCACATCTCTGGATGCCTCCCACACTGAAAACGGCTATCTTATGCTTTGTTACAACGGCAAAGTTTCCAAAGTAAAGTTACAGATCACCACTCCGGATGGCACGGTATACACTTACACACTGAACCCGGATTCCTACGGAAGTTATGAGACTTTTCCATTATCCGGAAGCAACGGCACTTATCAGGCAGACCTCTACGAAAATGTCACCGATGATAAATATGCACTGATCTTTTCTCAGAGCCTTAATGTTACCCTGAAAGATGAATTTCAGCCATATCTTTATCCCAACCAGTATGTCTGGTTTACCAAAGACTCCAAAGCAGTCAAAAAGGGGCAGGCACTGTCTGATGACTCTGCAGACGATCTGGACTATGTACAGCAGGTTTACCACTATGTAATAGAAAATATTACTTACGACAAACAGAAGGCAGAAACAGTGGCATCCGGCTATATTCCGGATCCCGATGCCACAATGGAGTCTGGGACAGGTATATGTTTTGACTATGCTTCCCTTATGACAGCACTGCTTCGTTCCCAGCATATCCCCACAAAACTGGAAGTGGGATATTCGGGAGAAGCCTATCACGCCTGGATCAGTGTATATCTGCACGAGGTCGGCTGGGTGGATAACATCATAGAATTTGACGGAAAGGACTGGTCCCTGATGGATCCCACCCTGGCCGCCAGCAACAGTGCCTCTTCGGTGAAAAAATACATCGGCGACGGCAGCAACTACACAGTAAAATATTCCTACTGATACAGGGAGGTTTTTATGAATAAAAAACAACAGCCTTTTTTCAACCCGGAGCTTTCCGGTTTCTGTTCTCAGATGGCCATGATCCTTCACTCCGGTATCTCACCACTGGAAGGGATCACCATCATGCTGGAAGATTCCACATCCGACCGGGAAAAAGATATTCTTCAGCAAATCCTGGATACCCTGCAGGGAACCGCAGATTTTTCTCTTTCCCTGAAAGAAACCGGTTTATTTCCTTCTTATCTCGTCCATATGGTACAAATCGGTGAGGAAACCGGCACACTGGATGAGGTAATGTCCGCACTAAGCGAACACTATGAACGGGAAGACAGCATCGCAAAAAGCATCCGCAACGCTGTGACTTACCCGATGATCATGATCGGTATGATGCTTGTCGTCATTCTGGTACTTCTCGTAAAAGTCATGCCGATCTTTAACCAGGTATTTGTTCAGCTCGGTACCGAGATGACCGGATTTTCCGGTGCACTGATGCATATCGGTAACGCTATCAGCCGTTATTCTGTCGTTTTGGTAATTCTTCTTGCCGCCATCGCCGCTGCGTTATTCTTCGGAAGCCGCACGGAAAAAGGAAAGGCTGTACTTGCGAGATTCGCGAAACATTTCCGGTTCTTTTCGTCCATGGCACAGCAACAGGCTGGCTGCCGGTTTGCCGATGTGATGAATCTGGCACTTCGAAGCGGACTGACTCCGGAGCGCGGCCTGGAACTTGCCGCCATGTTGAATCAGGATCCTGATTTTCAGGTAAAGCTGGAGACTTGCCAAAAACAGGTGAATGAGGGCGAAGATCTTTCTCATGCTTTGTTTTCCTCCGGAATCCTCACCGGTACTTACGCCCGCCTGGCATCGATCGGGCAAAAAACCGGTTCTATGGATCAGGTCATGAAACAGGTGTCAGATATGTATCAGGAAGAAATCGATACCCGGATCAGCAACACACTGGCGGTTCTGGAGCCTTCCCTGATCATCGGACTTTCTCTGATCGTCGGTATCATTCTGTTATCGGTCATGCTTCCTCTGATGGGCATTATGTCCGGTATTTAACAGGAGGAACTGCTTATGTATCGATTTCAGACCTCCCCGCAGAGAACACCCGGAAAAAAGCTATGGGTTTCTCTGTTGCTTTTCCTTTTTCTGATCCTGTTGTTTACACTTGGAACTTCTTCTCTCTCAGAGAATACGGTCCGCAGACAAAAGGAAAGTCTCACCCAGGCCCTGAACCGGGATATCACCTACTGTTATGCAACAACCGGTCGCTATCCGGAAAGCCTGGAAGCTATCAAAAAAGACTACGGGTTGATCTATGACAATTCCCTCTTTTTTGTGGACTACCGGACCCAGGGCTCCAATATTTATCCGGAAGTTACGATCATAGAAAGGGGACGATAAACGATGAAATTATTATCCCAGAAGCGCCATGCCATTGATTTTCTGTTTCCGGTCACGGTATTTTTCGTATTTACCATCTCTGCTCTCACTGTGATCCTGCTGGCGGCACGGATCTATCAGTCGACGACGGACGATTCTCAGAGAAATTATACCTCCGGCACTGCCCTTTCCTATCTGACAGAAAAACTGCGACAAACCGACCGAGAAGACGGAATTTTTCTGGACGAGCTTGACGGCACGCAGGCAGTAGTCCTGCGGCAGGAGACGGCTGACGCTTCCTACCTTACTTATCTGTACGCCTGGGACGGACACCTTCGGGAGCTGTATGTAAAAGAGGGGACAACACTCTCTCCTTCTGCCGGAAAGAGTATCCTTCCTGTAAAAGAATTTTCTGTGGAAGAGACGGAGGATCAGGTGATCACCTTCCGCTGTACCGATACTTCCGGGGAAACTGCAACCGCAGTCTATACTATCCGTTCTGTTTCCCGGTAAATATACTGCATGGCTATTTCATTACCCTCTGTACCATCATCCATCTGTTGATGTCTGATGGTTACGGAATCACAAAGGAGCATCTATGAAACGAAAACCAACTGCCAACCCATCCAGTCTTTTTCTTCTGGAACTAATCTTTGCCATTCTGTTCTTTTCTGTGACAAGCGCTGTCTGCGTACAGGTTTTTGTAAAATCCCATACGCTCAGCACCCAGGCTCACGATCTGACGCAGGCTTCCCGAAGAGCCGGAGATGTAGCAGAACTGATCACTGCTTCCACTTCACCGGATGATATGAAGAATCTTCTGGAAGATGCTTATAAGTGATGCGGTCAATATTGCATCAGAAAATTTCACAATCTTTCTATGATTCCGATTTTATTCCCTGTTCTCAGGAAACAGCTGTCTGGCAGCTATCCGGCACCTGGAATCTGAACGGACAGCTTCTGGATGTGCAGCTGGATGTCACGAAACTGACATCCGGAGTTGAGGCAGATGTTTTTTATCAGCTGCCTGTCCGACATCATCTGCAAAGGAGGAACGGATCATGAAACAGAAGAAAAAAATATCTTTTTCTTTTATCCATATGGGTGCACCTTCTCTGCTGATGATCTTCCTGGTGCTTTGCCTGTTTACCTTTGCACTGCTTTCACTATCCAGCGCGAAAAATAACCGGACACTCAGCCAGCAGTCCGCTGACCGGATTCAGGCATATTATCAGGCATCTTCTCTGGCAGAACAGGCACTCGACCAGATCGATACGATTCTTTCTGATGCTTATAAAAACTGTGGTGCAGACTCCGCAGATACCGCGGTTTATCAGAGAGAACTAAGGAAACAACTGAAGAACTGCTCCGTGGACGGAGTTTCTGATCTCACCATCGATTTTACAAAAAAAGAAGGGTCTCTGAGCTTTCAGGTTCCTGTCAATAAGAGCCAGCAACTTTCGGTGATTCTGACACTGCCGGCACCCTCCGACTGTCAGAATGGGTATTACCATATCACTCAGTGGACAACCGAAACTACTGAGAGCTGGGATGGAGACGATAGCTATCAGCTGTTTTCTCCTGTAGATTCCTGATTTTAAACTATATCTAGTACATCGTTTTCGAAATAACTGTATCATTCACTTGTCTACGAATCCGATTGCACAGTTTAAAAAGCCTCAGCGTAGCCCGCTACGCCTACGTTTTTTTAACTGCACACTCGAATCCGTATCCTGCGCGAATGATACAGTTATTTACGAAACGATGTACTAGTATTAACCTTTTGACCCCGACATCCTATCAAAGGAGTAATATATATGAATGCACGAGCTATGTTAGAGCAGGCGGTTGCAGAGAATGCGTCCGATATTTTCCTGGTTGCCGGACGTCCGCTTTCGCTTCGGAAAAACGGTGTCCTTTCCATGGAGAATGAGGAACGTCTTTTACCGGATGATACCGCTGCCTTCTTAAAAGAAATTTATGAACTTGCTGACAACAGAGATATGAGATCTCTGCTTTCTCACGGGGATGATGACTTTTCTTTTGCCATCCCGGGCGTATCCCGTTTTCGTGTCAGTGCTTATAAGCAAAGAGGTACACTCTCTGCTGTGATCCGTGTGATCACTTTCCGACTTCCGGATTATCATATGCTGGGAATCCCGGATGCGATCATCAATCTCGGTCTGGGCGGAAAAGGAATGACACTGATCACCGGTCCTGCAGGAAGCGGAAAATCAACAACCCTTGCCTGTATCATTGACCAGATCAACCAGAATCAGGAAAAACATATTATCACTCTGGAAGACCCTCTGGAATTTCTCCACCGGCACAACAAGAGTATCGTCAGTCAGCGGGAGATTCATGTGGATACTGACAGTTATGTAGCTGCCCTGCGCGCAGCTCTGCGTCAGAGTCCGGATGTGATTCTTCTGGGAGAAATGCGTGATTACGAGACGATCAATGTGGCAATGACCGCCGCAGAAACCGGCCATCTGCTTTTCTCAACGCTTCATACCATCGGCGCAGCCAATACCATCGACCGTATCATCGATGTATTTCCACCTAATCAGCAACACCAGATTGCAGTACAGCTTTCCATGGTGCTAAATGCAGTTGTATCCCAACAGCTGATTCCTACTGTTGACGGTGGTGTTGCTCCGGCATTTGAAATTATGACCGTAACTCCGGCAATCCGTAATATGATCCGGGACAATAAGATTCCACAGATCGACGGAATCCTCTATTCTTCTGCGAAGCCGGACATGATCTCCATGGACAACAGTCTGCTCGCCCTGTACAAGTCCGGAAAGATTTCAAAAGAAATCGCCTTGACTTATGCAACCAATCCGGATATGCTTATGAGAAAACTGTAATATTTTGCCACAACACAAAAAACGGAACGTTATAACACTTTATATAAGGAGGAACCACTGGGATGAACCCATTAGATATGATGAAATTCTCCAGTCTCTGGAGTACATTTACCGCAAACCACCCAAAATTTCCAAAATTTATTGCCGCCGCTTCCCGAAAAGGCGTACTGGCAGAAGGTTCTGTGATCGCAATGCAGATTACTACCCCGAACGGTGAAACACTGGAAACCAACCTGAAAATAACCGCTTCCGATCTGGAACTGGTTCAGCAGCTCAAAAAAATGCGCTAGAGAGTGTCTGAAAATCATCGTTTTATACGCAAAAAGAGAGATTCCGCCGTTTCTTACAAAACTATAGATGGCAAAATCTCTCTTTTTTATTATATCTATTTGTAATCCTGAAAAAAATCCCGCAGGTTCGTAAGTGCCGATACCAAGGTCTTCGTCTCTTCTTCCGACAGGTCTTTAAGCAATGACTGAATCATATCTTCATGGAACTTCTCATGGTGATGATATGCTTTCTCCCCTTTTTCTGTCAGCGACACCAGTACTACCCTCCGGTCAGCATCACTTCGCACCCGATGCACATAACCTTTTTTTACCAGACCGTTGATGGATATCGTCAGGGTTCCTACCGTAATCCCCAGTGTTTTCGCTACCGAAGACATATTCCTCGGCTCCCGGATCCCCACCGCCTCGATCACATGCATATCATTATTGGTGATATCTCTAAATTCCGGCGTTATAATTGCTTTTGCTTCGATATTCATAATATCATTGAACAGTTTTACCAACACCTCATGAAACATTTCATACGCCTGATCCATAAATCTCACCTCTCACATCCGGATTTTCTGTTGTATCTTAAAATATGTCAGTCGATGGACATCCATTTCTGTAATTATACCACACTCCCGTCGCATTCCTCAACAAAAACCGCTTGATTTCTCTTTATCACGATGATACGATATTTTTATAAAACATCGTAACTGTTTGACACTCTTACAGTTACGAGTCGCAATGTATTCCAACTATCTGATCATTACAAGAGTGCAATTTACAGATAACAGCTTCACTTTATTTTTACAGGAGGTAAAACTATGGCAATAACAGCAACCATGGCCGAAGCACAAAACGACTATTATAAAGCGATGCGCGCCGGCAAAAGAGAAGGCGAGACTCTTCCCAATCTTGATGATATATTAAAAGAAAAAAACATTGTCGCTGTCCGGGAGGTTCCTCTTGGACTGGTTCAGATCCCTTCTGAACTGATCGTAGGAACCAAAACTGCAGGCAGAAGTTCCGCATTCAGCAAAGGTTTCAAACCTCTGCTGAAAGAAAACACAGAATTTGCATACAAATGGATGGCCCTGTACAAGGCGCATCTGAATGAAGGGATCCGTGAACCCATCAAAGCATATGAATTCATGAACAAATTCTATGTGGAAGAAGGGAACAAACGGGTCAGCGTATTAAAGTTCTTCGATGCAGTATCTATTCCGGGCAATGTTACCCGTATCGTTCCCCCGAGAACGGAAGAAAAAGAAAATAAAATTTATTATGAGTTCATGGACTTTTACGCCCTGTCTCGTATCAACTATATCTGGTTCACCCAACTGGGAAGCTTTGCCAAACTGCAGCGTCTCGTTGGCAAACGCCCGGATGAAACATGGAGCGATGACGACAGACTGGATTTTGCATCTGCTTACAACCGTTTCCGTGCCGAATACAAGGCAAATGGCGGTGATAAAATCCCGATTACTACCGGTGATGCGTTCCTTTATTTTATCGGTCTGTATGACTACCGTTCACTCGACAATATGACTGCCGTGGAACTGAAAGAACAGCTGGCAAAATCCTGGGATGAGTTCAGGCTTCTGACTACCGACGAATCTGTGGAACTGCAGATGGATCCTACCGCCGAAAGCGAAGTAAAGAAAAACTTCTTTGCCCGTCTGATCCCTACCAGCACCCCAAAACTTCTTGTGGCTTTCATCCACGAGAAAAACGCTGAAATATCCGGCTGGACTTATGCACATGAACTTGGCCGTATGCATCTGCAGCAGACCTTTGAGGATCAGATATCCACAACCTGCTACGATAACGCCACCGAAGAAAATGCTGACGATCTGCTTGCAAAAGCCATCGCCGACGGCAACAACCTGATCTTTACCACTTCCCCGCCGCTTCTGAAAGCCAGCCTGAAGGCAGCCATCGAGCACCCGGAAGTGAAGATCCTGAACTGTTCTCTGAACACCTCCCATCGCTATATCCGTACCTACTATGCACGTATGTATGAAGCAAAATTTCTGATGGGAGCTATCGCAGGTGCAATGTCCAAAAACGGTAAGATCGGTTATATTGCCGACTATCCGATTTTCGGTATGACTGCCAACATCAACGCCTTCGCCCTTGGTGCAAAAATGGTTAATCCACGTGCGAAAGTATACCTGGAATGGTCCACCCTGAAAGATCACGATGTGGCAAAAAGTTTCGCCGAAAACGAAGTCCACTATATTTCCGGTCAGGATATGACGATTCCCGGAGAACCGTCCAGACATTTCGGTCTGTACCGTGATTCCGAAGATATGCCTCTGAACCTTGCGATGCCTATCTGGCACTGGGGTAAATTCTATGAACAGATGATTCGCAACATCATGAACGGGGCATGGAAAATCGACGACACCAACGATTCCACCAAAGGTCTGAATTACTGGTGGGGTATGTCCGCAGGCATCATCGATGTGATCTGCTCCCAGCACCTGCCGATCGGTACCGCCCGTCTGGTCGATCTGTTAAAAAAGAGTATCTGCGAAATGAATTATAATCCATTCTCCGGTGTACTGTATTCTCAGTCCGGTATTGTTCAGAAGAATGCAGACACCGTTATGGATCCGGAAGAGATCATCACCATGGACTGGCTGGCTGAGAATGTCATCGGTTATATTCCAAAGATGGAAGATCTGATTGAAAAAGCAAAACCTGTAGTGATGCTGCAGGGTATCGACAACCCGGAGATTTAGACAACAAAGCGCGGCTTACAACAAAAAGGAACTTTAATTATGAGGATATTAGCAATTGCAGACGAAGAATCCAAGTATCTCTGGGACTATTTCCAGAAAGAAAAGCTTGAGGGAATCGATCTGATTCTCTCAAGCGGAGATCTGAACCCCAACTATCTGTCTTTTCTCGCCACCTTTACCACAGCACCGGTTTTATATGTAAGGGGAAATCACGATGACAAGTACGAAAAGACACCGCCGGATGGATGTATCTGTATCGAAGATCAGATCTATGTCCATGAAGGAGTTCGTATTCTGGGACTGGGCGGTTCCATGCGCTACCGCCCCGGGATTAATCAGTATACTGAAAAAGAAATGAAAAAACGACCCCTGCCAGCGCCAAAGGCGCTGACAGGAGTCGCTTTTTCTTTCTTCCTTAGGCTCTCCGCACCTGCGGCAGCTGGCTGCGCTCGAGGGCGGTAAAGGCGCTGTCCAGCGCCAGTGCCAGCAGCGCACCCAAGGCTACGTCAATGCAGCTGTGCTGCTTGAGCAGCACGGTAGAGCAGACGATGGAAACGCACAGCACGGCGGCTGCGGGACGCATCCAGCGGCGGCGGGGCGCCTCAAAAATGCGGCTGCGGTAGTACGCCAGCAGCAGCGTCACCGAGTTGAACACATGAATGGACGGGCAGACGTTGGTGGCGGTGTCGGTGCGGTACAAAAAGCGCACAGTCTGCGCAAAGATGTCGCTGCCCGGCACCCAGTAGGGGCGCAGGTCCAGCGCCGTGGGCAGCACCGCGTAGCACGCCAGTGCAATGGTCATGCCGGAGAACAGCGGCAGGCACAGCCGCCAGAAGTCCTCACGCGGGGCCTTCCACAGCAGATAGAACAGGGTAAAGGGGATCCATACGAACCATGCAAAGTAGGGGATCACCGCATATTTGCAGAAGGGAATCAGATCGTCCAGACGGCAGTGCACCAGAATGCTGCACAGGGGGACGTTTGCCTCCAGAGAGTGAAAAACGGAAAGATAAAATATCGTATACAGCGCCATGAACCCGACCGGGTGGCGCGCAAGCCAGCTGCGTTTCATAGAATAGCCTCCTTTTGCAGAAGAGCAGAACTCGATAGCATTGAGAAATTATACGCCCGAACGATGAAGATTGCAAGAACGAAAGGTGAAAACTTTGTCAAGTGCTGAAAAAATAATTTGTGGAACTTGTAAAAAATACCATCGTTCTTCTGCTGATAATACGAATCAAAGCGGCGCTTTCCTGCAAAAAGAAAAAATCCACCCCGTTTTCGCCGGTCTTTACAAACCGGAAAAGGGGTGGATGCTAAAAGTTTAAATCACACTCTGCTCCAGCCAGCTGCCCCGGCGGAAGCGCAGGTAGAAGCACAGCGAGCGGAACACCCAGTCCAGATACATACCCATCCAGATGCTCAGCAGCCCGCCGCCGAAGCACAGCACGACCAGATAGCAGAAGCCCACCCGGAACGCCCACATGGACACGATGCTCACGGTCATGGTAAACCGGGCGTCACCGGCGGCGCGCAGGATGTTGGGCAGGGTAAAGCTGGACGGCCATACGAACAGAGAAACGATGTTGAACCACACCATAATGTCCAGCGCCATGGCCTGCGCTTCCGGCGAAAGGTTGAACAGAGACACCGCGAACCGGTTGGCGAAGAAGAAGGCCGACAGGTTCATCACCCACGCGCCGCAGTAGGCGGTCAGCATCAGGCGGCGGGAGTAGTACACCGCCTGCTCCTTTTCGCCCGCGCCCAGACACTGGCCTACCACGGTCAGGGCAGCCATGCCCACGGCGTTGGCGGGGATGTTCAGGAAAGTGGTGGTGGTATTGGCTACTGCGTTGGCGGCAATGGCTGCTGTGCCAAGGGTGGAGGTCAGGCTGGAGACCGACAGCTTGCCGATCTGGAACATGCCGTTCTCGATACCGGCGGGGATGCCCACCCGCAGGATGCGCCGGATCAGCCCGCCGTTCGGAGCCATCGCCCGCAGGCTGTCCACCCGCAGGGCGCAGCCCGGCTTTTGCAGCAGATACAGCACCACCGCGCAGGCAATGGCGCGGGACACAAGGCTTGCCAGCGCCGCGCCCATGACCCCCATGCCGAAGCCGTAGATCAGCACCGCGTTGCCGCCGATGTTCACCACGTTCATCACCAGACTGGACAGCATACTGATCTTGCTGTTGCCCTGCGCCCGGAACAGCGCCGCACCGGCGTTGTACAGGCCAATGAAGGGATAGCTCAGCGCCGAAAGCAGAAAGTAAGTCTCGGCGTAGTGCATCACGTCCGCATCAATGGAGCCGAAGATGCCCCGCAGGATGGCGTGCCGCCCGCCGATGACCACCGCCGCCACCAGCACACTGAAGCTGGACAGCACAAATAAGATCTGCGCCGCCGCCGCCTTGGCGTTTTTCGGCTCCTGATGGCCAATGTACTGGCTGGTGACCACCGCGCCGCCGGTCGCCAGTGCGCTCATGATCTGGATCATCAGGGTGTTGAAGCTGTCCACAAGGCTCACGCCGGACACGGCGGCTTCGCCCACCGAGGATACCATTAAGGTATCTGCCAGACCAATGGTCACGCTTAACGCCTGCTCCGCGATCAGCGGCAGCAGCAGCGCCACCAGCGCCTGCCGTGAAAACAGGGGAGTGGATGTGAATTTGGACGATTTCATGCTGTCCTCCGTTGCAAATGACAAAAAAGCTCGAATGCTTCTATCATACAGCGGATGCTGTCGAAATGCAAGAGGTTGTATACAAGAAAGTGCCAAAAAGCAACAGCCCGCCGCGCTGCGCGCCCTTTACCCATGGGCACAGTTGTGTTAAAATAAGGTTGCAGCCTGCCCCGCTGTGCAGGAGAGGGGCGCTGCCTTGGTAAATGATAAGGTATGATAAGAAGGTAAAGACCCATAAGGGGGTACAGTATGCAGCAAACTGCGCATAAGGTCGTTGTCATCGGACATCGCAACCCGGACACCGACTCCATCTGCTCTGCCATTGCCTATGCAGAGCTGAAAAACAAGACCAGCGATCTGGTCTGCGAAGCCCGGCGTGCGGGCAAGATGAATCAGGAAACGGAATTTGTGCTGAAAAAGTTCGGGGTCACGCCGCCCCGGATGTGCACCGACGTGAACCCCAAGATCCGGGACGTGGATTACCGGCAGGTGCCCGGCATCCCCGGCTCCACCAGCCTGCGCAAGGCGTGGGAGATCATGCGCGACCAGAAGATCGACACCCTCCCCGTGACCAGCGAGGATGACGAATTGCAAGGTGTCATCACGGTGAAGGATATCGCCACCGCCAACATGGACCTGTTCGACACCGGCATCCTTGCCAAGAGCCGCACCAGCTACCGCAATATTCTGGAAACGCTGGGCGCCACCATGGTGGTGGGCAGCGAGGACGCGGAGTGCACCACCGGCCACATCCGCATTGGCACCGCCACCCCGGAAATGCTGGAAAGCAACATGGAAAAGGGCGATATCGTCATCCTGACCAACCGCTACGAAAGCCAGCTGTGCGCCATCGAGAAGGAAGCTTCTCTCATCATCATCTGCAACGGCGCAAAGGTGGGCCGCACCATCCAGCACATTGCCGCCGAGACCGGCGTAGCCATTATGAGCGCCCCCTGCGATACCTACGCGGCGGCAAAACTCATCAGCCAGTGTGCGCCCATCTCCTATTACATGACCCGGGACGATATCATGAAGTTCACCCTCGTCACCCCGGTGGCAGACGTCACCCGCGTGATGGCAAAGGTGCGTCACCGGTATTTCCCCATTCTGGATGCAGACGGCAAGTACTGCGGTATGATCAGCCGCCGCAACATCATCAACCTGCGCAAGCGCCGCATCATTCTGGTGGACCACAACGAGGCCACACAGGCGGTGGAGGGCTTTGATCAGGCCGAGATTCTGGAGATCATCGACCACCACCGCATCGGCAGTCTGGAGACCAGCGGCCCGGTGTACTTCCGCAACCAGCCGGTGGGCTGCACCGCCACCATCGTCACCCAGATGTACGATGAAAACGGCGTGACCATCCCGCAAAAGATCGCCGGTCTGCTGCTGGCTGCCATCCTTTCGGATACACTGGTATTCCGCAGCCCCACCTGCACCCCCATCGACGTAAACGCCGCCAACCGTCTGGCAAAGATCGCCGGGGTGGACATCAACGAGTTTGCCAACGAAATGTTTGAGGCCGGCGAAAAGCTGGACGGCAAGACCGCCGAGGAAGTGTTCTTGCAGGACTTCAAGGTGTTCATGTGCGGTGATATCCGCTTTGGCGTGGCGCAGGGCAGCTATATGACCCGCAAGAACCTGACCGCCGCCGAGGCGCTGCTGAAGCCCTATCTCGAGGAGGCACGCAACAAGCAGAACGTGGAGGACATCTATATGCTGCTGACCGACGTGCCCAAGGAGGAGAGCGTGGTCATCTGCAACGGGCGCTACGCCGCCGAGGTGCTGACGGATGGCTTCGACACCCAGCCCGCCGCCGATGCCAGCTGGACGCTGCCGGGCGTGGTGAGCCGCAAAAAGCAGTTCATCCCCGCCCTGATGACCGCTTATCAGGAGCTGTAAAGGGACACTGCCGTGTTTGATTTTCTTTCCAAAAAGGATCGCACCCCGCCCGCACTGCCACAGGGCACGGTGCGGCGGCGCTACATCATCACCGGGCAGGTGCAGGGGGTAGGCTTCCGCTACCGGGCGCGGTACGCCGCGCAGACCCTTGACCTGACCGGCTGGGTGCAGAACGAGGATGACGGCAGCGTAACGCTGGAAGTGCAGGGCGACCCGGATAAGTTCATGTCCCTGTTCGCCATGATCCAGAAAAGCGACTATATCCAGATCACCGGCATCCGCAGCAAGAATATCCCGTCCCGACCCGTGGGAGCGCGGGTTCTCGGTGAAGGGATATTAAAGGAACTGGAATAGAAACAGAGCGCCTGACACGCCGCGGTGTGCGAGCGCTCTGTTTTCTATCATATTATACTTTCACCCCAGCACCTTGAGGGGGGAGTTTTCCACCCACAGGGTATGATCCAGCAGGCGGGTGACGGCAAGCCGTCCATTTGCCGTTACCCGGGCGGGGTCGAGGGCGTAGAAGTCGCTCTCGGTCAGGTTTTCCGGGTCGGCGGTGGGGGAGATGCCCACCACGCACACCCAGTGTCCGTAGGTGCTGCTGGTGGCAATGTGGGGGTAGTTCACCTCGTCCCAGCCGGAGGAAGTCAGGTGGTATTCATAAAGTAGAGGTGCGGTTCGTGTGGCGCTTTACCCCGCTGACCGTGGTATTTTTCAGGTGCACGATCACCGGACGCCCGGCGGAAAGCTCGCTGTACAGCTTTTTCAGGCACTCGGCGCGGGTGCCGGAGTACCCGGTGTAGCCCGCTGCGGACCACACCGCACCGTTCGACCACATCCCGCTGCCGGAGCACACCTTGCCGTCCAGAATGGTGCGGGCGTAGCGCAGCGCGTACAGGCTGCACTTGCCGGAGGTCTGGTTGCCGATGGAAAGAATGTGGCTGGTGTCGAAGCTGAGCAGCCGGATGCCGTTTTTCTCTTTCAGTTCAGCGGCGTGGGCATGGGGCAAAAAGGCGCACAGCAGCAAAACCAGCGCCAGAACTGCCGCCGCCAGCCGCTGTGCCGCGCGGGCGGGACAGTGTTGCATGGGTACTTCCTCCAAGTTCGTTTCAATCTGGACATGATTTTACCACCAAAACGTGGTGAAAATGTGTAAAAAGGCAAAATAATGGGGAAATACCCTCCCAGAGGGAGCTGGCGCGGCGCAAGCCGCGTCTGAGGGAGTTAACGCCTGCCAACACAACATATGTCCAAATTTAAGTGCTCCCGCACCCGGAAAAACTGCGCCGCCGGGGCAGGGAAAAGATGATTCTGTGAATTGTAGACAGACTTTATTCCGGAATATATCAGAACTGCAACAAATCCCGCTTATTTTCATCATTTTCACGAAACTGCTTCGGGAAGTTTAGCGATATTCCCGATTGACAAAACCGTCAGGTGTCGGATATAATCAGGGCAGAAAGGCAACGATGGTTGCGAAAGCCTTTCGAGGAAAAAGAAACATATCCACAAAAAAAAGCTGATTGGAGGGATACCCCTATGAAGAAACTGTCAAAGATCGTCGCTCTGCTGCTTGCAGGCGCAATGGCTATGGTGATGCTCACCGCCTGTACCGGCGGCAACGGTCCCAATACTCCCGGCAACCCCAAGGAACAGGAAATGATGAAGAAGATCACGAGCAGCTCGCAGGGCAAGGGGATCAAAGAAAATGACCCCGATCTCTACCAAACTGCATTGACGGATCTGAATACCGATATCAAGGCTCACAGCGAAAAGGGCGGCGCGTTCAAGGGTGATATCCGCGTAAAAGGCACTGACCCCGCACAGGAGTATGTGACGATCACCGTGACTGCTGACTACAGGGTCGGTCAGTTCCTGACGAACCTGCTGGACTTCATCGGTGAGAACATCGGCATCAAGTACCCCGGCACAAAGGTCGACTTCAATACTAACAGCAGCTGGTCTAAGGCAGCCGTTGTCGTCCGGTCTGACAAATATGGCACCTACGTTGCAGTGGCTATTCAGGTCAAGAACCTCAACTACCCCAAGACCTGATCATATCAACATCGTTCCCCGGAGAGCACCCGCCCTCCGGGGCTTTTTGCTTTGACCGTGGCAAATGCCGTTTGCCTTTACGACCCCTCTTCGTGAAAATGGGATAGCGGAGCGTCCGCAGACGCTCCGCTATCCCGAAAATAAAAATAATTCTTCCGCTGAATATGCGCAAAGCGCACGCGGCGCGCATTCCAAATCGTCCTGCCCCGCCCGGGCTTTTTTGCGCTCTGCCCAAAAATCCCGGCAAAAAAAACAGGCACACTTGCCATTGACGAACGCCGCCGCGCTGCTGTAAAATGAAAGCAGAATACCCCTGTGCATCCGCATGGGCCCCTGCATTTTATAAAAGGAGCATTGCATGAAAAAGTTAAAGCGTCTTGCGGCTGTTCTTCTGGCCGGTATCATGGCACTGGCACTGTTCACCGCCTGCAGCGACAGCGACCCCGGCAACCCGGAGTTTGATCCCAAGGTGGAAAGCGCCTATCTTGACGCGCTGAATAATACATTCGGGACGAGCTTTGAAAACGATGCCGACATCAAGAGGCTGGCCATCGAGCACATCGAGGAGAAACATGGCGCGGACAGCCTGACCGGTGAGACGCTCTGGAAAACAAAGGGCGACGGAAAGACCGTGGTGCGGCAGGTGATGCTTTGCTGGGAACTGAAAAAAGACACCGGAAAAGGTTATGTGCCGCTTTTCTACGAGGCCGCCAAAACCGCAGCCATCAAAGCGAACTCTACCAATGTTCGAGCTCTGCTCCGCACCGTGAACGAGGAGATTGCCAACGCAAAGAAAAACGGCATAACGCTGGAGCTTACCGCGCTGGGGGTCGGCGCAAAGACCATCGGCGGCAAGACCTATGTTGCCATCGGCTTTGAGCTGACCAACACCACCCCGTAGAACTGAACCCCACCCCGCCCCGAGGAGCACCCCGCTCCCCGGGGCTTTTTTTTCGCCTTTTTGTGACAAACCCCGCCCACTGTGGTACAATAAAAAGGGTATCGAACTCACACAGAAAGGACGTTTCCATGCAGCTGTTTGAACTGGTCAGCCCACGGCTGTTCCGCCCGCTGGCGGGGCCCAACCGGGCGTTTTATGCAGAGCTTTTGCTGCTGCTCTGGGAGGAGTGCCGCCATACGGCAGATTACAGCATTTCCCGCGCCGAAGCCGTCTCCCGCGCCGAGGATTATTTTGCCGCGCTGGCAAAGCCGCTGGCGCTGGACGCCGACGGCGCGGGCGATGAGGACGAGCAGCCCACCCGCGACCCCCACACGCTGGCGGTGGGCTTTTTGCTGCGTCTGCGCCGCACCGGCTGGCTGGAGGAGCAGCCCGGCAGTTATGAGAGCGAGCCCACCCTTGCCTTTATGCCGGAGGTCACCCCGCTGCTGGACGCGCTGGAAGAGATATTGAACCCCCGGGTGGTCACCTACACCGGCAAGCTGTACAAGGCGTGGCAGCTGCTGGGCAGCATCGGGCAGGAAAAAAGCCCCTACGAGAACGTGCTGCGGGAGGTGGCGGCAGACCTTGAGACGTTGAACAAGTCCCTGCGCGCGCTCAACGCTTCCATCGGGCATTATATCGACCGCCTGACCCATAACCGCACCCCGCAGGAGGTGCTGGAACTGTTCGACCAGTACGAAGAAAAGGTGGTGGCAGCAGCGTACCATCGCTTTAAAACCAGCGATAACCTGTTCAATTATCGCGCCTATCTGGAAGAAGAGCTGGACGACTGCGAGCAGAACCAGCTGCCGCGCTTAGCGCTGGATTACGCCCGGGTGGAGCGCTGCGCCCCCCGGCGAAGCTGCACCCCGGGTGCGTGCCCTCATCCAGCAGCAGCGGGACGCGCTGGAAGAGATGAGCACCCTGATGAAGGAGATCGACGCCAGCCACATCCGCTACCGCAAGCGTGCGGTGCAGCGGGCACAGTTTTTGCTGCTCAGCGACCGCTCGGCGCAGGGCAGCGTCACCGCCCTGCTGCGCCGCTACGCCGAGGACATCCGCAGCCCGGAGCAGCTGTTTGAGCCGGACGATGGCCCGGTGGCAGCGCGGCTGCACCTGTACCCGGCGGCAGTGTTCGGCGCAAAGCCGCTGTATCCCCCCGCCGCGCCCCGCACCGAAGCACCCCTTGCCCCGGTGCGCACCGAGCCCCTTGACCCCGAACGGCTGCGGCAGGAGCAGCAGCTGCTGCTGGATTACGCCCGCCTTGCCGTCACCGAGGAAAACGTGGCGCTGCTGGCGCAGCAGGCACTGGCCGCCCGCGGGCAGGTGAACGCCTCCACCCTTGTGGAGGAATACCCGAACGACTTTACAGGCATCATCGGCCTGCACACCTATTCCCAGTCGCCGCACCGGGAGTATGATATCACCCTGACCGGAAACTGGGTGGAGCGCGGCGGCTTCCGGTTTCAGGATTTTGTCCTGACCCGCCGCAAGGAGGTAAACACGGATGGCAACCATTGATCTGCTGGAAGAGACCGCAAACTATCTGCTCAACCACTGCTTCGTGCTGGGCTGCGTAGAGGAACAGCGGGCAAAATATCTGTATATTCAGGATCACCTCAACGAGGTGCGTGCAGTGTTCAAACCGCTGGGCTACGCGGTGCTTTTGTACCCCGCGCCCATGCAGGCGGCGGCGCTGGTCAACGAGCATGAGGGCAGTCAGGCACGGCTGCTCAAGTACGAAAGCATCCTGCTGCTGGTGCTGCGGCTTTTGTACCTGCAAAAGCGGGAAAGCCTTGCCGCCAGCGCAGACGAGGTGCTGGTGACGGTGGAAGAGGTGCAGGCAGAACTGCAAAAGATGAACCTGCCCCGCAAGCTGGACCAGCAAACGCTGGAAAAGCTCATGCGCACCCTGCGCCGGTACAATCTGGCGCGTCCGGTGGGACGGCTCTCCGGGCTGGACAGCCGCATCGAGGTGTTTCCCACGGTGCTGCTGGCGCTGCCGGATGCCGACCTTGCGGATGCCGCTGCCGAGAGCGCCCGCACCGCAACCGAGCTTGGACCTGTACGAGCGCCCGGCAGGGCGCAGACACCGAAGCAGGGGAGGGTTGAAGCAGTGATCGAACTCAAACGCCTGAAACTTATCGAACGTGGCACAACTTTGGAAAATACCGACCTTCGACTGCGCCCGCCTGACCTATATGATCGGCGTGAACGCCGTGGGCAAGACCACCATTCTGGACGCCATCCGCTACTGCCTGACCACCAACCGCAATTTCAATGCGCTGGGCAATAAGAAAAGCGGCCGCACCCTGCAAGGCTCTGTCCACGCCAAGCAGCGCGGCGAGAACGCCTACCGCCGCCCGGGGCATACCGTGGCGTATATCGGGGCAGAGTTCTGGGACAGCGTAAAGCACACCAGCTTTGTCATCGCGGTACGGGTGGAGTCCGAGGGCCCCATGCAGGAGCTGCACCCCGGCGACCAGACATGGTACATCTCCGAGGACGGCATCACGCTGGAAAAGCTGCCCTTCCTTGATCCGCGCACCGGTGCCCCCAGCGCCAAGGAGGACTTCAAGCCCGCCGAGGGGCGGCTTTCCTACACCCGCAGCCCCAGCGAGGCCCGGGACCGCATCTGCCGCGCACTGGGCATCGGGCGCGCAGCCAGCCCGCTGGGCAAAAAGTTCAACGAAGTGTTCCAGATGGGCACCAGCATGGACGAGATCCCGAACTTCCGGGAGTTTCTGTACCAGTACATCCTCCCGCAGCCGGAACTGGACTTGGAAGCCTTGCAGGGGGACCGCTTGGAGCTGGAAAACCTGCACGCCGTGCTGGCCGAAGCCCAGACCCGCGCCGATGCGCTGGACGAGATCGTGCGCTATGGCCGCGAAGCCACCGAAAAACAGACCGAAGCCCTTGTGAACCGGGGTGCCGCCCTGCTGGCGCGGGCTGCTGCCGATGCCGGGGAAAAGGCCGTCTGGCAGGAGCGGGTAGATGCCGGACGCCGCCAGCAGGAAACCCTGCGCACCCGCTACGCCGAAGCTAAGACCGCCGAAGCGGAAGCCCGCCGCGCCTACCTGACCGCCCACAGCGCCGCCGGTGCCAGCGGCGAGGGCCGCGCACTGGACGCCCTCAGCGAGGAGCTGGCGCACCGGCAGACCGCACTGGATGCCGCCGCCCGCCGCG
>ENA-OQHF01000413-OQHF01000413.1-human-gut-metagenome-genome-assembly--contig:-NODE-413-length-27198-cov-3.166710_pt1 | contig 27198 bp, 30 predicted proteins | sample MGYA00242559_ERZ504709 | MGnify/ENA primary metagenome ERZ504709 (study PRJEB26092, sample SAMD00036203) | human gut metagenome | host: Homo sapiens | study: EMG produced TPA metagenomics assembly of... | reverse complement strand
TCCAGCGGGCAATATCCGTTTCAGCTTTTGGCGGTTTCACGCCCGGTGGACATTTCTCCCCTGATGGCGGAGTTGTCCTCTACCCTCACTTCTTCATCGGATATAAAGCAGAAGGAATTGCTGAAGCATGAGATCGTGGAGATGGGCGGATTTGCCCTCTCCGGCGAGGTGGTGGAACGGCAGTTTTACATCAAAATCTGGGACAGGACGGTTGACGGAGTGGAGCGTGATCTGCTCCAAAAGCTGAAATATCTGTCGGGCTATTTTGCCGACTGCGGCATTCAGACCGAGATTCTGGAACAGCAGGACATTGTACGGCTGTGCAATCTGGTGAACAACCCGGCCTATGTCCATTTGGAGGACGCCGGTTTTGAAGCGGCGATCCCGATTTTAGAAAGTGTAGGTGTTGTGTAAGAATGAAGCACACCCGGCAGGATTTGAACATCATGCAGGGTTGGAGCCTCGAAGAAAAGATCAAAGTATCGCAGATGAAAATATTGGAATGGTACAGGGCGTACAGCGGGCAGGTCTTTACCAGCTTTTCCGGCGGTAAGGATTCCACGGTACTCCTTGATTTGGCACGGCAGGTCTGCCCGGATATTCCCGCCGTGTATGTGGACACGGGGCTGGAATACCCCGAACTGCGCGATTTTGTAAAAACGAAAGACAATGTGATTTGGCTTCGCCCACGCTATCCGTTTACGCAGATCATTGAGAAATACGGCTATCCGGTCATTTCCAAGGAAGTGTCCGATGCCGTCAGCGGCGCACGGAAAGGCCAGCCTTACCGTTTGGCTCGCCTGAACGGTGAATTGCTGGATAAGAACGGAAAGAAGTCGATCTACAACTGTGAGAAATACAAGTATCTTCTGGACGCCCCCTTTGCGGTTTCAGCCCGGTGCTGTTACCACATGAAAAAGGCCCCGCTGAACAAGTTTGAACGGCAGTCCGGGCGGCATCCCATTACGGGAGTGCTGGCCTGTGAGAGTAAGCTGCGGGAGCAGTCTTACCTTAAATTTGGCTGCAACGGCTATGAACGCAGGCGTCCCCTCAGCCAGCCCCTTGCCTTCTGGCGGGAGGAAGATATTTTGCTCTACCTGAAAATGACCGGCATCCCCTATGCGCCCATCTATGGGGATATTGTGGAGGTCAAAAAGAGGAACGGCGCCCCGACTCTGAAAACCACCGGCGTTTCCAGATCGGGGTGCATGTATTGTATGTACGGCGTTCATCTGGAGCATGAGCCGAATCGGTTTCAGCTCATGGAGAAAACCCATCCCCAGCAGTACCACTACTGCATCCATGAGCTGGAGCTGGGCGCTGTCTTAGATTATATCGGTGTGCCGTACTCGTGCCGCTGATTTGGAGGTGTATCATTGTTAGGAACCAAGAAGAAGGAAGAAACGCTCCCTGTCAATGAAGCGTTGCTGAATGTCATTACCCCGATGGGGCTGGAAATCAAGCGGAACAGCCTGGTCATCGGTGAAAATATGGGAAAGGTCTATGGGGCGGTCCGCTATCCGCAAAAAGTGGAGATGGGCTGGCTCTCCAAAATCACGAACATCCCCAGCACCATTGTATCGGTGGGGATCACCCCGATTGATAACAGCACCCTGATCTCCGCCCTCTCCAAGAGCATTGTCCAGCAGCGGGGCGCCGCCGACAGCGCCAAAGACCCGCTGACCCGTCAGCGGGCGGAAAAAGCCGCCGAGGACGGGGAGCATATCATGCAGAAGATCGACCAGGAGGGCGAAACCGTCGCCATGATGTCGCTCACGGTGATGCCGGTGGCGCAGGACGAGGCGGCCTTCTCCAAAATCTGCCGCCGTGTGGAGAGCGCGTTCAGCGTTCAGAAATGCAAGGTCCGCACCCTCGCCAATCTGCAAAAGGAGGGGTTTCAGAGCATTTCGCCCACCTATCCCGCCAACGGGACGGTGGACAGTATTGTTTCCCGCATTATCCCCATGAGTACCTTTGTGGGCGGATTCCCCTTTGCAAGCTCCGGTTACAGCGATGGCCGGGGCTATTATTTTGCCAAGGACAGCAGCGGCGGGCTGGTGATCCTGGACCCTTGGACACGCGGGAACGACCGCACCAACAGCAGCTTCGTTGTCATGGGCGTGGCCGGTATCGGCAAAAGCACCGTGGTCAAGCACATCATGCTGTCGGAGATATGAAAGGGACCAAAATCCTCTGTATCGACCCGGAATCCGAATACAAGGATATGTGCCGGAACCTGGGCGGGAACTGGCTGAACGCAGGCGGCGGGCGTAACGGCCGCTCCAATCTTTTGCAGATCAGACCGGCGCCCCGTGACGATGAGGACGAAACCGACAAGCTCTATACGGATGAGGGAAATGGAATGTCCGATATGGCGCTCCATATCAAAACGCTGGAGATCATCTTCTCCCTGTATCTGCCGAGCCTGAGCGATATGCAGAAGGCCGTCCTGAAGCAGACGGTTATTGAACTATATAACCAGTTCGGCATCTTCTGGGACACAGATATTCGCCAGCTCAAAGCGACAGATTTCCCCATCATGGAAGATCTCCACAGCCTGATTGAAAAGAAAGCCGAGGCCAATCCAGACAATCCGGTATTCCGTGACCTTGCCATGCTGCTGTATGACGCCGCCAAGGGCAGCGACAGCTTCCTTTGGAACGGGCACAGCACACTGGAGGCAGACTCCCATTTTGTCTGCCTGGATACCCACAGCCTGCAAAACGCAGCGGACAATATCAAGCGGACGCAGTATTTCAATCTGCTGACCTGGTGCTGGGAGCAGATGAGCAACAATCGTGGGGAGCGTGTGCTTCTGGTATGCGACGAGGCATACCTGATGATCGACCCGCAGGTGCCGCAATCCCTGGCCTTCCTGCGGAATGTGGAGAAGCGGTCCAGAAAATATGAGTCCGCCCTGGCGATCATCTCTCATTCGGTGGTGGATTTCCTGGCGCCGGAGATCAAGATGTACGGGCAGGCACTTTTGGATATTCCCTGCTACAAAATCCTGATGGGCTGCGACGGCAAAAACCTTCAGGAAACAACTGACCTCTACAACCTGACGGACGCCGAGCAGGAGTTATTGGAGAGCAAGCGCCGGGGACACGCCCTGTTCCTGGTCGGCTCCAAGCGGCTTCATGTCAATTTTGAGATTCCGGCCTACAAGTTTGCCTACATGGGCAAGGCGGGCGGCCGGTAACACTCTGGCGACTGGGATGTACCCAGCCGCCGTACTTATTCCCGAAATTATGGAGGTGTTTTTATGAACCATGCGGAACGGTATGAATCATTGATAACCAAGCTGTCCTCGATGCGCTGGTCCGGGGGCGGAGAGGCTGGGACTGTTTCCCGTATCAGGCCGGGCCCTCTACCTGATGGCATCCCACCCGGCTCTTGCCGAAAAGGTGGAGCGGTATTTTTCGCCGGACGGGATTGACTTTGGCGCCCTGATGAAGAAAGAAGAATTTGACTATGACTGGATGAAGCTGACGGCAGATGCGGCCCGCAACCTCTTTTCCTGGAACAGCAAGTGCGCCGCCACGCCCTTTGAGATTTCCCGGATGCCCGCCCCGGCCATCCAAACTCTTTATACTTCCTTCTTTATTGCAAACGGGGATTATGCGGTTTCCGTGCGTGAGAATGAGGATGGGAAAAAGGAGTTTGTGATGGATGACAGTGCCGGGCGGGAACGGGAAAAAATCCGCCAGCAGTTTGACCGGATGCTGGCGGATATAGGCGCGGAAATGGGCTGATTGGAGGTGTTGTTTTGGCGATTGATCCGTTGACTGCAAAGCTGCTGGCACAAGCGGCGGCGCGGGCGGCGACCGATGAGGAAAGCCGCAGGAGGATGCTCATTCTCATTTTAGCCCCGGTCCTGGGCCTGCTGCTCCTGATTGCCTTTATCCTATACCTGATTACCAGCCCGTTCTCTATGTTGTCCCAATGGCTGGTGGGCGATGAGGTGGGTGTGGTGCAGGACTTTCAAATCCAGTACGGCTATAACCAGCAGCTCGGCATTTATGAAAAGGACTATATCGAGGGCAGCGGCCAAAGCTACGAGGGCGTGATCTTTACCGATGGGGGCCGGGAGGTCATCTATTACAACCAACTGGATGAGCGGTGGGCAGATACCATGTACGGCACATCCGGCACGATTGGCGAGGCCGGGTGCGGCCCCACGGCGATGGCGATTGTCACATCGACCCTGACCGGGACGCCCCATGACCCAGTAGAACTCAGCGAATGGTCCGTAGCGAATGGACACCGCTGCGAAGGGAACGGCTCTTACCACAGCCTGATCCCGGCAGCAGCCGAAGCCTACGGCCTGTCCTGGGAGAGCGTTCCCCCGGATGACCCGCAGGCGATGGTAGACGCGCTGGCGGATGGGAAGCTGGTTGTGGCGATCATGGCAAAAGGGCACTTTACCAACTCCGGGCATTTCATTGTCCTGCGCGGTGTAACTGCGGAGGGGAAAATCCTGGTGGCCGACCCTGCCAGCCGCAAGCGGAGCGAACAGGAATGGGACCTCTCCATTATTCTGGATGAAGCCAGAAAAGGCGCTGCCGCTGGCGGCCCCTTCTGGGCGATCTATTAAAGGAGCATGGTATGAACAACCGAAATAAACTGATTGAATTATTGATCTACATCGCCATTGTAGCGGTTGGCGTTGTCCTTCTGCTGACAGGAGAGCCGGAAAGGGCGGTAGAAAACATGGATATGGGAGGCACATCGTATGCTGCTGTACTTGACGAGTAACCAGAAAAGCGGGCTGATTGACGGCGCGGCCCATGAAATGCTCATGCCGTCCAAAAAGCTGGTTGGGAAGTTCAGCTTGAAAAGTTTTGTCACCAAAGATATGAGAAACTATGCCACGGCCAAGTTCTTCCTGATTGACGCGGCCTGTATTGAGGAAAGCGGCGAGGATTTCACCCTGGCCCTGCGGTCCTTTCAGATGATGTTTTCCGCCCGTATCATCGTGATCCTGTCCGGCTGTGAGGATATGAGCGGCTGTATCCAGCGGCTTTTGTCCATTGGGGTGGTGAACCTGATTACGGCGGAAACGCTGGAGGACGCCGCCGACGAACTGCGGGAGGCCCTGTCCGATGAAGGGATGCAGCGGTATGTGACGCCTGCGCCTGTGTCAAGCCAGCCGGAACCCCAGCGGGAACCGGCTCCTGAACCGGAGGCCGAGATCATCCCCTACCGCTGGAACGCTAAAAATGTCCGTATTGCCGTTGCAGGGGCGCAGCGCAGAAGCGGCGTGACGGTGACAGCGTTCAATCTGGCGGCGTGGTTGACCGCCAGAGGTGCGGAGGTGGCCTACATTGAGGTCAACACCAACCGGCACCTTCAGCTTTTGCTCAATGTCTATGAGGCGGTCCCTACCGGCGAACATTATGTCATTGACGGGATCGACGGCTACCTGACCAATGAGCCGGATCGGGACTATCAGTTTATCATCTACGACTGCGGCGTGATACAGACGCCCACCTCAGTATTCCGGGAAGCGGATCACCGGCTGTTGTGCGGGAGCGTCCTGCCCTATGAGATTCCGGCTTTTCACAAGGCGCTGGAGGTCTGCGGCGGGCTGGAAGTGCGTCCGGTGGCCATCAGCGTACCGGGAGAGTTCCGGGCATATTGCCGGGAACTGTTCGGCGGCGAGATGGAAATGGCGGAGGCATCCCATGACCTGTTTGCAAACCGAACCAACGGGAGGCTGTATAAACGCCTGATAGAGCCTTACATTATGGGAGAACGACGGCTGTAACTAAGAGAGTATCAGAATGGGAGGGTCACAGAATGGCAAAGTTTGAATACATGGAGAGGGCGTTTTCCATCTGAATTGCGGCCGAGGGCGCGGCTGGTGCTTCAAGTCCTTGTCCTGCATTGTAACAAGGAGGGCGAGTGTTTTCCATCCATCAAGACCATAGCCGCCAAGTGCGGCTATGGCATCTCTACGGTAAAACGGGCGCTGGACGAGCTGGTGGAGGCTGGCTACATCATCAAGCAGGCCCGGTTTGACGAGCGCAAAAACGGCGGCCAGACCAGCAACCTTTATACCCTTTGCGTTGAGGCACCGCAACCGCCTGTGCCGGAGCAGCCCACAAAGCCGGAACCGCCTATGCCGGACAAAGAAGCGGATGAAACTGAAAATGCCCTTTCCTCTATGCCTGATTCCACGCCTGGGGAGCAGTCTGCCCTCTTTCTGTTCCCTGCCTATTCTTTTTCACATGGACTTGATAAAATAAAGACCGGACGGCAAAAATGCCGCCCGGATGCTGTGTGGACTGGGGGGCAGTCCATTTTTATACCCCCTTGAACCGTACAGGTGAACAGATACTTACGGATGAAAAGAAAAGTAGTAGGTACTACAAATAAGATGTATACGTTACCATGCTTAAAACAGCAGGGACAACGGGCTTATAAACTCTTCCTGGCGCTAAAGAATTTGGGCTGGAGTATCTGATGTCCAGTGATATAGTTCGGGTAGCGTAGATGAGGACAATCGACGCTCCGAATAAAATAAGGATGACAAACTAGGTTCATAGGTTCAGATATTCAGTCCACATCGTCAAACTTATATACTCATCTCATCGTTTCACCAGCATATGAGGGGAAACTCCAAAATATGCGCGGAAGGCATCAGAGAAATGGCTAATGTTTGTATAACCCACAGCGACAGCAGTCTGGCTTACATTGTGCCGCCCATCCTGAATCAAGGAAAAAGCTCTTTCCATCCTCTCCTCACGAATATATTGGTAGACCGTCTTTCCATAGCATTGCTTAAATAGGCGCTTCATTTTAAAATCGTTCATTTGGATTAGCCGCGAGAGTTCTAGAAGGGAAGGCGGACAATCTAAGCGGTGCAGAAGAATCTCGCGGGCATAGTGAAGACGTTCCATATCTGCGGCGGAAACAGGAAGAGGGCGTTCGATCCCATTGCCATAACACAGGAGCCTTTCGATGTTCACCGAAAGCAATTCTAAAACTTGGCTTTCTAATAGAAGCCGGTCGTTTACATGAGGATTCTAACGCCTTACCGAGCTTGTTCAGTAGACACTCTTCATGCGCATCGTGCTTGAAAGAATAATAAGGACAGGAAATGTTTTGAAAAGAATGAAATCCGAGATTTGTATCTCCACTGACTGCCTGGCAAAAATCATTGAACGTCTGCGGCTCCACCCAAATGGAATATAACTTGATTTCCTCACCGCAGTTGTATTCCGAATACCCCGTTGTCTGGCCTAAGAAACCTAAAATTTGAATATCCCGGTTTAATTTCAACGGAAGCACGGCCCAACTCGCTATACAAAGATTTTTCTTGACTGTATGCTAATTCAAAAATCGAAGAGGTGGTGGAAGCTTTCCTTTGTAATTTTTGCTTCATTGTACCGGAGGAAATCCAAAGTTGCACACCTGGGCGTACCTCGACCCGTTTACTTGGAAAGACTGATGAAACCTCAGATTCTAATGGTAATTCAAACATACTTGCAACACTCTCCAATGGTTCCTTTGCAACTTAAGGGGAAACGCTCATTATCTTCTAACAATTATAGTTAGTGATCGCTAACCTGTCAAGAGCAAAGTATCTTCTCCGCCGGGGGATAAAAAAACTCCGTCCAAGGGTAGAACGTGAAAACAAAAAAAACTATACTTCATAGAGGTTAGAGAGAGCTAACCATATAAAACACCTAAATAATAGGAGGACGAAATGAAAAAAATTCTTGATTGGCCTGCTTGGAATAGTAATGGTTGCGTCAATGTCTGCCTGTTCGAGTGATTCTCCTGCATCTGGAACAATGCCCGGTGCGAAGGAGAGTCCCGCTCAGGAGAGCAAAATGGTCACTGTGGAAGATATGAAAGGGACAGTTGACATTCCGGCAAATCCGCAGCGTGTAGTAGATGTTTCAGGTTCTGCGGATGAATTAATTATCCTGGGAGTTCCGTTTATAGGCTCGGCCAACACCAGCATGTTTGACGGCGTGACGGTTCCGCCGAATCTCGAAGAGTATTTTACCGAGAATAATGTGGAAGTCGTCGGTAATTATTCCGGTTCGGTTGGAGAACTGAATTTGGAAAAAATCGCAGAACTGGAACCGGATCTGATCATTATGAATATCCGTCATGAAAAAGTATATGACCAACTCAAAGAAATCGCCCCTACTGTCATGCTTAATGATGATATGAATTATGTGAACTGGAAAGGACGTTTTCAACAGTTAGGCGAATGGTTTAGTAAAGAGGATGTTGTAACGCAGTGGTTGGAAGATTATGACAAGAAATCGTCTGAATTTGCCGAAAAGGTAAAAGCGGTCACAGGTGACGAAACATTTGCTGTGATTGAGAAAAATTCGGTACGTACAGGTTCTTATTATGTTTATCGGACCGGTGGTCCGGGGGAACTGGTTTATGATGCGATGAAGCTTCCTGTCTCGTCTGGTGTGCCGGAAGGTGTTTGGGGCGAAGTGGTGGATGCCGAATATTTCTCTAAAATTGATGCGGATCATATTTTCTTTTTTAGCGACGACGGGACGGTCGGCGATACGGCGAACCTTCCCACATGGCAAAACCTGAAAGCCGTTAAGAACGGAAATGTGTACTGCGGCTTAAACGAGATGCAATACGATCTGGCTTTTACACCCAATGGAAAGCTGATGTATATGGAACAGATGGTAAATGCTATCATAAACCATGAAAATATCGACAAATAATATACAGCCGCATGAGCGATTCACTGCTTCAAGGCAGTGGATTCGCTCCAGGGCTGGTTATACCGTTTTTTTGGCATCTGCCGCCATTGTTTTACTGATTTCTATGCTGATATCAGTAAGCGTCGGTGTTGCGGGCGGAAATATTCGGGAGTTGTTCAAGGCTATATTCCAGCCAAATACATCCCCGGAGCTTTCACAAATTATGCTGGAGATGCGTTTACCAAGGGCTTTGGCCGCCTGCGTTACTGGGGCGGCCTTTGCTCTTGCGGGAACCGTTATGCAAGGGATCACTCGCAATCCTCTGGCGGATGCGGGGCTTCTTGGGATCAATGCGGGGGCCTGCTTCCTAGTCGCTCTTAGTACAGCAGTTTTCCCCGCACTGTCCGCCTGGGGACTGATGGGCGCTGCCTTTCTGGGAACGGTCTTGGCAGCTGTGATGGTCTACGGATTCGGTGCAAAGAGAAAAAAGGCCGAGCCCATCCAGTTGATTCTGGCCGGCTCGGCGGTATCGGCTTTTTTGACAGCCTTAAGCCAGGGAATATCTTTGGCATTCGGGCTTTCCAAAGATCTTTCCTTTTGGACAGTTGGCAGTCTTTCCGGCATACTCTGGCCGCAGGTCAGAATGGTTATTCCGTGGCTGCTGGCGGCCGAAATAGTTGGTATTTTGCTTTCCCCAAAACTTTCCCTTTTGTCTCTCGGTGATGAAAGCGCTGCAGGGCTGGGAGTAAATGTCGGAGCGGTTCGCATTTTTGGCCTTGCTATCGTACTGATATTAGCAGGAGTAAGCGTGTCCCTGGTGGGTGGCATTTCTTTTGTAGGACTGATTGTGCCACATATGGCAAGGCGGCTGGTTGGAACGGATTACCGACGTATAGCGCCGGCCGCTATGCTTCTTGGCGCCGTGCTTCTGGTGCTTTCAGATGTGGCAGCGCGCATGATCCATGCGCCCTTTGATACGCCAGTGGGCGCACTGGTTTCGGTCATCGGCGTGCCGGTTTTCCTGTTGCTGACCTACCGGAACGGGGGGGGCCAGATTATGGAAAAAAAAGGCGTTTGTGGCTGATTCAGTTTATTTTTATGTCTGGGGCTTATAGCCTCCGTTGTGTGGCCCTCAATTGTGGGTATTCCAAGATACATTTTTCGGCTTTATGGGAAGAAGTATTCTGCTCAACACAGGGAAGCTCCTCTTTGATTCTGCTGAACATCCGACTGCCGCGTATATTGCTGGCTGCTTTATGCGGTATGGGACTTGCCCTGTCTGGTTGTACTCTTCAGGCCGTCACTGATAACCCACTGGCTGATCCGGGTATCTTGGGCATCAACTCAGGAGCAGGGTTCTTTGTCATGCTATTTATGGGACTGTTTCCTGCTCTGCATATCGACGCAAAACTTTATCAACCCGTATTTGCTATGGTTGGTGGGTTGCTGACTGCCTTTCTGTTATATAGTTTTGCAAGGCGAAATGGAAAAATCAGGCCTACCCATTTTCTTCTTGGTGGGATTGGCGTTGCGGCTGGATTTTCCGCCCTGATGACCATCTTGGGTGCAGATATGGAAAGCAGCATCTATCAGATGGTTTCCCGCTGGCTGGTAGGAAATATTTGGGGAACAGACTGGTACCAGGTCTTGATTCTACTTCCTTACCTAATTGTCTTGATCCCTCTCCTTTTCTTACGAGCCAACGTACTGGATCTTCTATTACTGGGAGAGGATTCAGCCGCTACCCTTGGCGTGAGGGTTGGGCATGAGCGCAAGCTGCTGCTCTTTGTGGCGGCGGCACTGGCGGCGAGTTGTGTTTCTGTCAGTGGTGGAATCGGCTTTATCGGGCTGGTGGCCCCGCATATTGCCCAGCGTCTTACCGGGGCGCGTCACCGCAGTTTGTTGCTTTCTTCCATGCTGACAGGCGGTATATTGCTGGTGCTGGCGGACACAGTGGGGCGGGTCCTCCTTTCTGAGATCGAAATTCCGGCCGGTATTATCATTTCAGTGCTGGCGGCACCCTATTTTCTGTATCTGCTGCGCAAGCAAATCTAAGGAGGTGATCCCATGCAGTATCATATGACAGCAAAAAATTTGACGGCGGGTTATAACGGCAACCCGGTTTTCCGGAATTTTGAGATAAAGATTCCATCCGGCAAAATTACCACCCTAATCGGTGCAAACGGTTCGGGAAAATCTACAGTTTTGAAGACCTTGGCGCGGCTGCTTACCCCGTTGGAAGGCGTGGTCTATTTAGATGGTGAGTCCATTCACCGTATGCCGACCAAATCGGTCGCGCAGAAACTGGCAATGCTTCCGCAAGGGGCACAGACGCCCGCCGGGATCACCGTACAGGATCTGGCCGAGTATGGCCGGTATCCTTATCGCGCAAGGCTGTCTGGGTTGACCGCGAAAGACGATGAGATTGTTCGTTGGGCGCTGAAAAGCACCAATACGCTGGCTTTGGCCGACCGGGAAATGGATCAATTATCCGGCGGACAAAGACAGCGTGCTTGGATTGCCATGGCTCTGGCGCAGAAAACAGGTATTCTTTTTCTAGACGAACCCACCACCTATTTGGACATTTCCCATCAGTTGGAAATCCTGCAGCTTCTCAGAGAACTGAATGTACAACAAGGCGTGACAGTGGTCATGGTACTTCATGATCTGAATCATGCGATTATGTTTTCGGATTATCTGGTGACTATCAAGGATGGAAAAAAGTATTTGGAAGGAGTCCGGAGGAAGTTGTCACACCGCATATGCTTCAGGAAGTTTTTGATGTAGAAGCGGAGGTAATACAGCATCCCGTGCTACATGTACCGGTCTGCCTTCCTTACGGTGTGCGCGGACAAACTTTCGCAAAAGATATGAAAGAGGTGTAAACTATGAGAACAGCGAGAAAATTCATCGCAGGATTAAGCAGCCTCATTTGTATGTCCATGTTTTTAGCGGGATGCGCAAGTGAAGATGGCATCTATCATCCAGGAAGCTATACTGCCAGTGCAGCTGGATATGCCGGGGATGTGATGGTCGAGGTAGAGTTTGACAGCGAGAAGATTCTCTCGGTCACTATTCTGGAACATAACGAGACACCCACTGTTGCCGATAAAGCGATCGAAGAGATTCCAGACCAGATCGTGGAACAGCAGACCAGTGAGGTGGATGTCGTAACCAGCGCAACCTTGACCAGCGAAGCGATCAAGACTGCTGTAGAAGATTGTATTCGTCAGGCAAAACAGGGATAGGTCACTATGGAGAACAGAAAAAAAATACTGGAAAGAAACATCACACATGGAAAGGCATTCTGGCTTTTGCCAGCGGAAAGAAAAGGCTTTTAGCCTTTTCGGCGGGTCTATCTATTCTCGGAGTGACCGTCGGAATCGTACCCTACATCCTCATCGGATGGATCGCCAAAGAATATATGGCGGGTCTGCTGGATACTGGACGCCTGTTGTTCCTAGTTGGCTGTTCGGCTGCCGCCTGTGTTTTGCAGGGCGTTTTACAGGGCGGAAGTACGTTGTTGTCTCATCGCTGTGCCTTCCGTATTCTAGAAAATATCCGAATATCCCTGACAGAAAAGATGAACCGTCTTTCCATGGGGACAATTCGAAAGGTATCATCGGGCGAGTACAAAAACCTGATCCTGGATGAGGTGGAAAAGTTGGAATATCCGCTGGCTCATGCCATCCCGGAGATGACCGGAAACTTAACCGCTTTTCTTGCCGTTTTTATCTTGATGCTGTGCATGGATGTGCGCTTGGCTTTTAGCGCACTGATTACTCTTCCGGTTGGGTTTCTCATTATGAAGCAGATGTTTTGTGGTTATGGTGAACGCTATGCAAAGTTTATGAAGGCAGGCGACAACCTTAACAAAGTTGTGGTGGAGTATCTCAATGGCATTGAGGTTATCAAGGTGTTCAATCAAGCTGGGAGTACATTCGAGAAAATGAAGCAGACGGTAACCTACTTTAAAGATTTTACACTGGCATGGTACAGACACAATTGGCCGTACACCGCCGCCTACAGCGTGATTCTGCCATCGGCCATTGTGGGCGTCTTGCCGGTTGGGGTGGTGCTTCTGAACCGCGGAGAGATTGTTTTTCCTACGTTGCTTCTGTTTGTTTTACTTTCGTTTGCGCTTATTCCACCGCTGATCAAACTCACGGAATTTATTGATAATGTGGCTGTGATTGTGAAAACCGAGCAGGAAGTACAAGATTTCCTTGCCCAGGAAGAACCCAGGTATGCCATTACACCCGCACGTATAGAGAATTTTGGCATCTCCATCGAGCATATATCTTTCTCTTATGGAGAGGAAACCGCTGTCGAGGACATCAATGTCGTCATCCCCCCCTCCGGTATCACAGCAATCGTCGGGGAATCTGGTTCCGGAAAAACGACACTGCTGCGGCTGTTGGCTCGCTTTTGGGATGTTTCAAAGGGGAAAATATACATTGGGGGAACGGATATCCGAGATATTCCACAAGACCAACTGATGGGAATGATGAGTATTGTGGATCAGGATAATTTTCTGTTTGACATGAGCATCCGGGACAATATCATGCTTGGAAAGCCGGATGCCGATGACAAGGCATTGGCGGCATCCGTGGATGCGGCTGGCTGCCGGGAAATTGTCGAGCGGCTGGAGGGCGGACTGCATACGGTGGTGGGAACCGGCGGTGCGCTTCTGTCGACCGGCGAGCGTCAGCGCATCTGCATTGCCAGGGCCATTTTAAAGGATGCACCAATCTTATTGCTGGATGAACCAACGGCGAGCATGGATTTGGAAAACGAATACAAGGTACAGAAGGCGCTTCAACAGTTAATGTCCCCAAAAACTGTTGTGATGGCAACCCACCGGCTACGGACGGCTGTGTCAGCCCAACAGATTCTTGTCATGAAGCATGGCGTCCTGGTGGGAAAAGGAACGCATGAGACTCTGCTGGAAGGCTGTCCTGAATATGCGAGACTATGGAACGCCTGTGTTTGTGCAGAGAACTGGAGCATGGGAGGTGATGCCGATGTATAAGTTGGTTAAAAAGGTATTGAGGATAGCTGGCGATTTGAAGCCACGGATTCTTCTGGGGTTCGTTTTTGGATTTCTGGAGGCTTTGTTTAACATTCTCCCGTTGATAGCATTTTTTATGCCTTTGAAAGTTGCCGGGACGGACTGAACGGCGGCGAATTGACGGTGGTTATTATTCTGTTGCTGGCTGGTTTGGCTGGCCGGGTGGTTTTCCGCTATCTAGTGGCACGCTTCCAGTCAGGGACAGGCTTTGAAATGACAGCGAAGGAACGGCTGCGGCTTGGAGGTATCCTGAAAAATGCGCCGATGTCCTTTTTTGATACTCATAATCTAGGGGATCTTTCAGCCTGTCTGACGACAGATCTGAGTTTTATAGAAATGTATGTCATGTTTATCCTGGATAAGGTCGTCAACGGATTCTTGATGACGGCGGTCACCGGTATATTTCTGTTTGTGTTCGATTGGCAGATTGCGCTGGCTGCAGCGGCAGTGCTTGCGCCGTCTGTAGTTATGTTTGTTGTTCTGCAGAAATCCGGAAAAACGCTGGGAAGTCTCAGACAGAACACCCAGGCGGAACTGGGTGCAGCTGTATTGGAATACGCCCAAGGGATTATGACAGCGAAAGCCTATGGGATGAAAGGAAGGCGTGCCGGACGGATTAAGGATGCCTTTCACAACAGCAATGAGCATTCCTACTGTGTCGAGAGAGGATTTGTAAGAGGTGTATCCGCCTTCCAAGTTCTCGTACATTTGGCCGGCTGTGCTATGGTTCTAGTTGTTTCATTCGCCGCCCTTTTCGGAAAGTTGGAAATCTCATCCTATTTTATGCTGCTTGTCGCCTCTATGACGATGTTTTCGGGTTTTGAACAGAGTGTATCTAAAATTCCCATGCTGCGTATTATGGAGGCTTCTTTAGATCGGCTGGAACGGATTGTGAATCTTCCGCAGGAGGAACTGCAGAAGGAAGTTCCTCCTCCTGAACGGTTTGATATTTCCTTTGAGGGAGTATCTTTCAGCTATGGAAAAGGAGAGGTATTAAAAAATCTCTCTTTTCATATACCAGAGCACTCAACTGCGGCGCTCGTGGGCAGGTCTGGCAGTGGAAAAAGCACAGTCATGAAACTTATCCCACGATTTTATGACTGCGGGAGGGGAAGCGTTCGAATTGGAAATGTAGATATACGGGATATGCCGCGCAGTCAGGTGTTTTCCTACATCAGTATGGTATTTCAGAACGTGTATCTTTTTGAAGATACCATTGCTAACAACATACGGTTTGGGAAGCCGGAAGCCAGTATGGAGGATGTAATCGAAGCAGCTCGGAAGGCGCATTGTTATGATTTCATTATGAAAACGGAAAAGGGCTTTGACACCATGGTCGGAGAAGGAGGCCATACGCTTTCTGGCGGTCAGAAACAGCGGATCTCGATTGCTCGTGCGATTCTAAAGGATGCCCCGATTATCCTATTGGATGAAGCCACTTCAAGCGTGGATCCAGAGAACGAACATCTGATTCAGCAGGCTATTAACCAACTGGTAAAAAACAAAACGGTAGTGGTTATTGCACACAATCTTTCTGCTATTCGTACAGTGGATAAAGTGCTGGTTCTCGATGAAGGACAGTTGCTCGAAGAAGGTGACCCTTCTTCTCTTTTACAGAAGAAGGGTCTTTACAGTAAACTGTGGGGAATGAGTGAAAAGGTAAGCCGATGGAACGCCACATAGAGTAGGCATAGGAACCTGAACAGTGTAATCTCAGCACAAACAGTTACGGACATTCAGACTATCTTGTGACAATTCTATTCACATTTATATAGGATTGAAAAATCTGTAAATCGCCATTAAATAAGCATATATTTCCTAACAACACGGGGAGGCGTATCATATGACTTTATCTTCTTCTATGGAAGACTATTTAGAGGCTGTACTGGTACTTCGGAAACAAAGTGGTTATGCTCGCTGTGTAGATGTTGCAGCATACTTGCAAGTGACGAAGCCTTCTGTAAGTAGGGCTGTAAAAGAATTGATAAAGGCAAAATATTTATGCAAAGATTCAAGCGGTATACTCGCCTTGACTTCCCAAGGAGAACAGGTTGCTACAGCAGTATATGAGCGTCACTGCTTCTTCACAGAAAAATTGCTTGCAGCGGGTGTTGATCCTCAAACGGCAGAAAAGGAAGCATGCCGGATGGAACATGGTATCAGTGAAGCATCTTTCCATAAGCTGAAAGATGCGTAGAAATCATGAGATGGGAAAAGGATAACAGGATGTACGTAAACGTCAAACAAAGGACACAGGAGCGGAGGGAAATCCTTCGCTCCTGTGTCCTTTGTTTGACGTTTATACGATCTCTCCCAGTTTAACCCTATAACAACATATATCAACAAGGGCGGCGACTTTGAGCTTCTATGCCTCAGCCCATAATTATATTTTGCAATAGGGGATGACGCCAGCCGCCTGTGTGCCGTCCGCATAAGCGGGCAAGGAGTAGCGTGCTATGGATGAGAAAATCCACAGCATTGAGAAGCTGCTTTTTGTCCTTCTTAAACGACACACGGCTTTTAATGGACAATTTTCAATCGGCGTTCACCGGCGCTTTTGCGGGAGAGAGTTTGCCCCATCCGGGGACAAGCCTCCGCCTGCGGATGCTCCATACGCCATTGGGCTTCTCAATGTACTTATCCTTCGAGCGGCTGATTTTGTACCAGATTACAAAGTCAGCCGCTTGTTTCATAGGTGGCCTGGTTACAGGAGCAGGGCGCCGCCACCTCCGGTCTGTTTTCGCAAAAAACAGATCGGAGGTACAAAAATTGCGGGATTATCGCAAAAGTGATTATGCGATAAACAAATACAGCCCAAACATTGTTTATCGCTTCCATGATGAAATTGTTGAGGTTTCTCTGGAGGACTACCTGAAGGAGAACCCGGATAAAACAGCGCAGGACTTTACAAAACTGAAAGCCCTGTCTGATGAGATCTACTATGAGCAGGATCGGGCTGAAAGCGCCCAGACCCGCAAGGATGTGTCCATCCACGGTTTAGAGGAAATGGACTGCTGCTCTACCCGGCCATTGGAAGAAGAATTGGAGGAACTGGCGGCAGAAGTACAAAACCGCCGCTATGCCCGGATTGCACTGGAGCGACTGTTTGCTGCGGGCGTACTTACAGAAGTCCAGAAACGGCGTTTTCGGCTTCATGTGTTCCGTGGCCTGTCCACCCGGCAGATCGGCAGGCTGGAGAGGACAAGCCATCAGGCAGTTGTCAAGTCCCTGAACCTTGCCATCGGAAAATTAAAAAATTTTTTTCGTAGAGCAGGGTTGACACCCCCCAACGGTTTCAGGACGATCGGGTGAAAGGGTGTTCTTTCTGAACTTCCCCTTTCGCCTGTTCCTTGACAACCGCATACTCATTCATCGGTAACTTCCCCTTTGCCAGTGCGATGAGCAAAAGCCGATTCAGAAGCCGCGCCATGAGGTACGGCACGGATGAGCAGATCCCACCTACTTTCTTTCATTGGTCTTGCTGTCATCCTGCCTGTATGAGCGAGAAACGGCGGTCTGTAAAAACCGGGCAGCTCCCGGCGCGGCCATGACCGGCAAAGGGTACAATGGTACTCCTGTCCAGCCACAGCCCTGCCTGACCGCAGGATCACGCAATGGGGGCAGCTCGGAGAGATCCTCGGAGGGGTGAGATTCCCGTGGGCTGGTTCGCTGCTGGCCGCTGATGACTTCCCATGTGCGGGGTGTCGAGGACAAATAGCACAATGAAAGAAAACAGATTGGAAAATTTCGCCGGACGCGGGGCGGGCCTTTCGGGGCCTGCCCTGTTTCCGGCTTACTTATATTCAGGAGGTCATTCTTATGCGGCGAAAGGCGATCCGGCGCGGCGCTTTGTTCTATGCCGACCTGGACCCGGTGATTGGCTCAGAACAGGGCGGAACGCGCCCTATCCTCATTCTCCAAAATGATGTGGGAAACTATTTCAGCCCTACCGTGGTGGCGGCGGCCATCACCAGCCGAAGGGATAAGACCCACCTTCCTACCCATGTTTTGTTGGAGGATGTGCCGGGCCTTGCCCCTACCTCCCTGCTGCTGTTGGAGCAGATACGGACGGTTGACCGCCGGAGACTGCGGGGATATATCGGGCAGATCAGCAAGAAAAAAATGAAGGAGATCGACACAGCCCTGGCAATCAGCGTGGGTCTGCGTTCTCTGGCATAGGACAGGCGCCCTTCTGAATAGATTGGTAGAGGCAGAAAGGAGGAACCTGTTTGAAATCACTCACGCTTGCAGAGCTTGATACGCTCTCCGCCGTTGATATTAAGACGGTCGATCCAGAACAGCTTGTCGATATTCGGGATATATCCATCCACACAGAACTTCCAAGAGAGGAACGGGTGCTGGACTTCATCCGCCAGATCCGCAACCCCTACTGCTTCCGCCACGGAAAGATCGTCGTGAAAATCGGCTTTTCCGAGGCGGCCAAGGAAACCACAATGGAGGAACAATTTGAAAGCTATCTCCGTACCCTGTAAATCCCTGACACGAATGGAACCGAAAAAAACACCTGGACACTGACTGTGCCCTGCTGTATAATAGAAATCGGACAAAACTCGCACTCCAATCGTTGTTGGGACTGACAAACAAAACGATTGGAGGCATTGTTATGAAAAATTTGACCGCGCAGGCTGTTTATAACGCCGACATCTATCTCCGGCTGTCTGATGATGATGGAGATAAGCCGGAAAGCAACAGCATCAAGAATCAGCGGGAATTTATCACGGAATTTTTGAAATCAATGCCAGAAATCCGCATCCATGCCGAGAGGAAGGATGACGGGTTTAGTGGCGTTGATTTTTTTCGTCCTGGGATTCAGGAAGTCTTACAGGATGTGCGTTCCGGCGCAGTCAACTGCGTCGTGGTAAAAGACCTGTCCCGTTTGGGGCGCAACTATATTGAAACCGGAAAGGTCTTACAGGAGTTTGCAGACCACGGGGTACGGTTCATCGCCATTAACGACGGCTACGATACCGCCAACGCACAGGGGCAGGCCAGCACCATCCTGCTGCCTATCAAAAACCTGATGAACGATTCTTACAGCCGGGATATTTCGGTGAAAATCCGCAGCCATTTGGAGGTCAAGAAACGAAAGGGTCAGTTTGTAGGGGCGTTTGCCGCCTACGGCTATCTGAAATCACCGGACGACAAAAATCAGCTTGTGGTGGACGATTACGCCGCCGAGGTGGTGCGGGATATTTTCCGCTGGAAGCTGGAAGGAATGAGCCAGCAGGGGATCGCTGACCGGCTGAACGCCGATGGGGTCCTCTCTCCCTCAGAATACAAGCGTTCCCTGGGGATGAAATATATCTCCGGCTTCAAGAGCAACCCGCAGGCCAAGTGGTCGGCGGTAGCGGTTGGGCGCATCCTGAAGAACCCCCTCTATATCGGTGTGATGGTTCAGGGAAAGACCGGGCGGCCAAATTATAAAATCAAGAAGCTGATGGAGAAACCGGAGGACGAGTGGATCAGGGTCCCCGGCGCCCATGAGCCGATCATCAGCGAGGTGGATTTTCGTACCGTGAGCGGACTGCTGCGCCGGGATACCAGAATCGCCGTACAGAAAAAGACGGTCTATCCCTTTTCGGGACTTTTGTTCTGCGCCGACTGCAAGCAGAACATGATCCGCAAGACCGTTCCGGCAGGCGGGAAAAAATATTTTTACTACTCCTGTTCCACCAACCGGGCGGACAAAACCGCCTGCACCACCCATAATATCAGTGAGGCCCTGCTGATGGATGCGGTTCGTGACTGTATCCACGCTCACATGGAAACGGTGCTTAATATTGAGAAAACCCTGCAATTCATCGCCGCCCTCCCCGCAGAGGACATGGAGGCCAGAAAGATCGACCGGCAGCTTGAAAAGCTGAAAGCCGATTATGAACAGACCATGCGGTTCAAAATGTCCGCTTATGAGAAGTTCGTGGACCATCTGCTGAATGAAGATGAGTTCAAGCAGTATCAGCGGATTTACACGGAAAAGTGTGAGGCGATTGCGGCGGCCATCAGCAAGCGGCAGGAGGAATTGGACGCCATTGTGCGGGCGGGTTCCCCGCAGGGGGAAGTGGATCGCCCATTTGCAAGTCCTTCCGTCATGTGGATGTGATGGAGCGCAAAATCCTGGTGAAAATCATCGACCGCATCTATGTCTATGAAGGGAACCGAATTGAGATCATTTTTAAGTACCAGAATGAGTACAGGGCGGCGGCAGCCTATATCGAACAGTATATGGAGCGTCAGGCGACGCAGGCAGCCTCCACGGTAAAGGAGGCGGTGTAAATGGCGCGTGTGAGCAGAAGAAAACAGATAGCAGCCGCACAGGGTGTTCCGGTTGATGAGCTGCCCAAGGCCGCCGTTCTGCGGATTTTCCGCACAGCCCTTTATGTGCGCCTCTCCATCATGGACACCCGTGACCGCAAGGACAGCGAGAGCCTGCAAACGCAGATCGACTATCTGTGCGGATATATCGCCAAGCACCCTGATTTGGAGCTGTACGACTGCTATCGTGACAACGGAGAAACCGGGACAAATTTTGAGCGCCCTGGATTCCAGCGGATGATGGAGGATGTGAAAGCAGGCCGGGTGGACTGCATCATCGTGAAAGACCTGTCCCGGTTTGGGCGCGACTTCCTGGAAACCGGAAACTTTCTGGAAAAGGTACTGCCCTTCATGGGAGTGCGGTTTATCTCCGTCAACGACAACTACGACAGTATCCGGGCGGACAGCGGAGAGGCCATGACCATCGCGCTGAAAAACCTGATGAACGACATTTACGCCAAGGACATTTCTCAAAAGGTGTATTCCGCGCTGGACACCAAGAAACGCAGCGGCGAGTTTATCGGCAATTTTGCCGCCTATGGCTATGTGAAATCCCCGGAGGACCGGCATAAGCTGGCCGTTGATCCAGACGCGGCGAAGGTGGTACGGCGCATTTTTCGGATGAAAAGGATGGAATGAGTAACGCCGCGATTGCAAGAACGCTGACCGCCGAGCAGATCCCCAATCCAAACTATCACCGTTATTTACAGGGCATCATATTCGCCAAAAGGTTTTCCGAAAATGCTCCGTGGCAAACGCAGACAGTGAAGCATATTTTGGAGAATCCGGTGTATCTGGGGCACATGGCTCAGGGCAAAAAAATCACAAAGCTGCACGCTGGGCAGAAGCAGAAAACCATGCCCTCATCAGAGTGGATCATTGTGCCCAACACCCATGAGGCGATCATTGAGCAGGAGCTGTTTGACGCGGTTCAAGCCATTTTGAAAGCCAAGCACGAGGAATACCACAGCCGTCTGGGGAAATACGCCCATTTTGACATCGAAAACATTTTTGAGGGGCTTGTGGCATGCGCGTGCTGCCAGCACAATATGACCACGCTATAAGAGCGTTTACAACAAAGGCAGAACAGTGGCGTACCACTTTATCTGCCCCCGCCACGCTATGCTTCTGGATGCCGGATGCCCCAATGCGGGCGGCCTGCGGGAAAGCGATTTGGAAGCGGCCGTGTATGAGGTCCTTCGATTGCAGATGGCGATGCTCACGGATGCGGAGGCGGTCATCCAAAGGGTCAGCCGGTCCTCGGCGGCCAGAAGCCGCAGGACGGCTCTTGACAATGAGATCGTATCGGTGCAGGGACGATTGAAGAAGCTGGCCACACTCCGTCAGACGCTCTTTGAAAGCTATGTGGACGGTATTGTAACGCAGGCGGATTATCTGTTCGGGAAAAGCCGGTATGAGGATGAAGCCCGCCAGCTTGAGGGACGCCTTCGGGATTTGCAGGCTGAAAAGGACGCCTTGCCGGAGGCAAGCCCCAAACAAAATAAATGGTTTTCCGCTTTTGCCAAGTTCCGGGATGAAAAAGAGCCGACCCGTGAGATGCTACTGGCGCTGGTGGAGAAGATCTATGTGAATGAGGACAAGCAGGTACATATCGTGTTGAACTATCAGGACGAGATGAAGAAGTTGTTTCAGGAGGAGGTGTAGCACGATGCCGGAGGTCTTACAGCAGATGTTGAACTATGTGATCGCCATTTACATCCGGCTCTCCGCCGAGGACGGCGACCTGTCCGATGAAAAAAACGAAAGCAACAGCGTTGTCAATCAGCGTGCCTACATCCGCCGTTTCATTGAGCTGCGGCCTGAATTTGCCGGGGCGCAGATTCTCGAATTTTGTGACGACGGTTATTCTGGGACGAACATGGAGCGGCCAGCCGTCCGGCGGCTTCTCGAACAGGTACGCCAGAGGAAGATCAACTGCATCATCGTCAAGGATATGTCTCGGTTTGGCCGCGACTATATCGTGGTTGGAGACTATCTGGAACAGATTTTCCCTTTCCTGGACGTGCGATTTATCGCCATCAATGATTCCTACGACAGCAAGGATCACAAGTACGGTTCTGCGGGCTTGATTGATGTGTCCTTCCGAAATGTGATCTACGACCTTTACAGCAAGGACTTGTCGGAAAAAGTGAGATCGACCAAAAAGCAGCTTGCCGAAAAAGGCTACTGTGTTGCCCCCTATGCGTTCTTTGGCTATCAGAAAGCGCCTGGGAATAAGCACACTCTTTTGGTGGACGAGGATGCCGCCGCCGTGGTCCGGCGTGTGTTTGACCTCTTTACCAGCGGCCTGTCTACTACGGAAATTGCCAGAAAGTTTAATACAGAAGGGGTACTGACCCCGCTGCAAAGAAAACGGCTCCAAAAAGTAAACCGGAGGTGGAACTGTGTAGACCAGAGCAAAAACTACTGGACTTCTGCTATGGTTCGCAAGATACTGGATGATGAGCGGTACACCGGCAAAGCGATCTATGGCAAGACCACCCGGAAAAAGGTAGGCTCCAGCCGGGTCAAGGCTGTCACAGAAGATCAGTGGACGGTTGTGGATGGAGCGTTCCCGGCAATCATAACGCAGGAGATTTTCAATACGGCCAAGAGCCTGAACCGCAACTCCCATCCCGGCTCTGCCGGGGAAAGCACACGGGTTTTCTATCGGAAGATCCGGTGCGGCCACTGTGGGCTTGCGATGGAGCGGCTGCAATCTGCCCACCCCTGCTATGTGTGCCGGACCGACAGGTATAAGCCGGATATAGGCTGCCCACAGGACAGGATAGATGAAAAGGAGTTGGAACAGACGGTTTTGGCAGCTATCCGCATGATGGCCCAGCTTGTCCGAGGGGCGGTTCAGGCGAAGCAGCGCCAGTCCGCAAAAGATACCCGTTACAACCAACGCCTTGACCGGCAGATCAAAGCACACCAGAACTCAATCCAAATGCGCCAGCAGGAAAAGATGGCGGCTTTTGAGGATATGGTGTCCGGCAAAGTCAGCGCGGAGGACTACCAGCATAAGCGAGGACAGTGCGAAAAACATATCCAGCGGCTTGAAACCAAAATCAAAGAGCTGGGGGATGCCAAACGGCGGGCAAAGGAAGAAGAACTCTCCACCTACAACATCATTCCCTATACCAAGTGTCAGGACATTGACACGGGAGCTGGTGGATTTGCTGATCCAAAACATCTACATTTACAGTTCTACTTCTATCGAGATCGTTTGGAAATGCGGGGACGAATATCAACGGCTACTTGCCGATACCACAAAAAAGGAGGCTGCGGAGCGTGAACAGGGATAAGAAACGATATTGGCTCTATGGGCGCGTTGCCTCACCTGATACATGGGCTTTGGAAAATCAGATGAACTATCTTCGCAGCTTTGCAGAAAAGCATCAGCTCAATGTTGTGGGAGAATCCCAGGACGAGGCCAGCGGCCTGACCTTTGACCGGCCTGGGCTGAATGATTTTCTTGAAGCTGTTCGGCAAGGACGGGCCGACGCTCTGTTGATAAAAGACTTTGCCCGTCTGGGCAGGGATAGTGGTTGGGTGATGGAACTGATTGCTGATTTGAACTCCGCTGGTATTGGCGTGTTCTCCGTCACAGATTTAATGTGCCGTGGATTATGATTCCTGATTTGACACAGACCGATAAAAAGTGATGAAAAATCTTTAATTTCTTTGGTTTCTCTTGACATCAGGAGATGAGGGTATCACCGGTACCTCCGCCTGCAAGCGCAAGGATTTTCTTCGCATGATCCGGCAGTGCAGGAAGGGCAAGATCGACATGATCCTCGCCAAATCGGTATCCCGCTTCGCCCGCAACACCGTGGACACTCTGAGCTATACCCGCGAGCTGCGCAGCATGGGCATCCCGGTCATCTTCGAGGAGCAGAATATCAACTCCATCTATCCGGAAAGCGAATTCCTCATCACCATCCACGGCGCCTTCGCACAGTCCGAAAGCGAAGGGATATCCTCCCGCGTCAAATGGGGCAAGCATCAGGCGATGCGGACGGGAAAGGCAAACATCCAGTATAAGACCCTGCTGGGGTACGAAAAAGGACCTGACGGAGAGATGGTGGTCAACGCAGAGCAGGCGGAGACTGTTCGAAAGATTTACGAGCTGTACCTATCCGGTCAGACGCTGCGCAGCATCAAGGAAACCTTGGAAACAGGCGGCTTTAAGAATACGGCAGGAACGACGGAATGGACAACCTCTAACCTACGGACAATCCTCTCTGATGAAAAATACTGCGGTGATGTCCTGCTCCAAAAGACCTTCATTCGGGACTGCATCAGCAAGCAGGTCATCCGTAATACTGGACAGCTTCCCATGTATCTGATTCAGAACCACCACGAGGCCATCATCTCTCGGGAACAGTTCGATGCTGTGCAGATGGAATTGGCACGGCGTCGGGCTCAGACCGGCGGCACGAAAAAGAGCGCCCCCACAGGCATGCGCCGCTACAGCGGCAAGTACGCGCTCAGTGGTCTGCTGTTCTGCGGTGAGTGCGGCACGGCATACCGCAGAGTGGTGTGGACGCAGCACGGTGAGAAACGTGCCGTATGGCGCTGCAGCAGCCGATTGGATTATGGCAAGAAATACTGCAAAGAATCTCCGACGCTGGACGAATCGCCGCTTCAGCAGGCAGTGCTGGCAGCCATCAACGCCTCCATGTCGGGGCGCAAGGTTCTGGCAGATCAGCTTGTGGATGCGATGGAGCAGGAATTGGCTCCGGTCCCCGGTGAGAGCATGAGCCTCGGAGACATTGACCGAGCGGTCACGGAATTGGGTAAGCAATTCGATACGCTTCTGGCAAAAGCGGTAAATGGCGACGCGGACGAATACGCCGAGCGCTTCCGTGCCATCTCCACCACAATGGAGAAACTGAAGCGCCGAAAGGCCGCTATCCTCAGTATCCGGCAGGAGCAGGAGCAGATCAGCCGCCGTATCCATGCGGCAGCCTCGGCAATGACCGCTGTGACCATGGGAATCACAGAGTGGGACGACGGTGTAGTCTATCAGATGCTGGAAAAGGTCACGGTTCTGGCGGACAATCGCATCAAGGTCACCTTCCGCAACGGCGTAGAAATCGAACAGACCGTAGACCAACCTAAGAGGAGGAAATTTGCATGATCTATGTGACCGGAGATACCCACGGAAACTTCCGGCGCTTCCAGCCGGAATACTTCCCGGAGCAAGCTGGGATGACGAAGAACGATGTGGTCATCATCGCAGGAGATTATACCGAGTAAATTTCTATACCGAAAAATTTCAGAATCCTGTAAATAAGCAGATTCTACATAAGATTTTTCGGTATAGTATTTTCAATCCAGTGTATAGAGGGCTTGCTTTGCATTTCTTGTTTTTCCAGAGTTTCTCAGTGCCTCCGATGATTGGCACTGACTTGTTGATGGCATCACTCATCATCTCCAATGTAGCAAAAGCATAGAAACCAGATGTGGTGGACATGCTTTCATGCCCAAGCAACTGCATTATAAATGGTAAAGGAATGCCGTTTTTATACAAATCCATTGCTTTTGTTTTTCTAAACAAATGGCAGTGAATCATTCTCCGGAAACCGCATTGCATGTCTCTCGGGCCATCTTTGCCGCTGTACCAACCACGAGACTAAATGCTGTCTGTGGAAAGTCTGTGAGGTTTTCCGTCCCTCATGCTATAAAACAGTGGGGCGGACTGTTCCGATGGATGAAACTCCTTGCAGATAGGAATTAAGGTGAGCCACAGTCTTCCTCATGATTGGAACATTGCGCCTTTTTCGACCCTTTCCAATTATAGAAATATAGGGGTTAGGTACATCAAGGTGCAGTGATTCTATGTCAAGGTCGGCCAATTCTTGCACCCTGGCGCCTGTATCATATAAGAGTATGAGAATCATTCTGTTCCGTCGGTGTTTCTGCGTGTTCATATCATAAGCAGATAGAATGGCAGCTGTTGCTTCAGGCTGAAGATACAAAATAGGGTGCTTTTCTTCTTTTAGTTTTTGAATTTGGCAAACAGATTCATAGATACCACGAAGTTCAAAGTCCTCCTGTCCACAATATTTTAAAAAAGAACGGATAGATGTGATCCTGAGATTTATTGTTCTGGTTGATGCCCCTTGACCTTTTCAACCAGATAATAAACTCTTTTACATAATCACGGGTAAACGCCTCAAAGCTTACAAGCTCGTCTTCGATATTCTTTTTTTTCATTTCAAGAACCGTAAATATGTTTTAAGTGATCTGCTTATACGTTCTATCGTCTTATCGGACAGGTTTCGTATAGCGGGCATATAATCATGCAGATAGGAACGCACCATTGTCCAGAAACATTTGTCTCTTTTACGCTTATATCTCATATGGCTCAACCTCAGGCAGTAAACTCTCCAAGTTCTCTGTTGCAGCGGCATAGTCTGCAAAATAGTCAGGGATCAGGTGCACATAGTAATACGTCTTTTTCAAGCGAGGAGTGTCCCATATAGCGCATGAGATAAGGAAGCATGGAAATGACATCTTTTTTCTCTTTAGCCAACGTGCTATATTGGCACACGCAAAGTTGGTGCCGGAAGTCGTATGGCCTTGGCTTAATCTCGCCATCTCGTTTGAGCCTGCCGCAAGCCATATCTTTCTGAAATTAAATGGTATTGATGATGCAGATATGATATTACCGCTTGGTCCCGGGAAAAAATATTCTCGTTTAGGGAAACAATTTCTTATGGCACAATCATATTCTATCAGGTAAGATATCAACTCATCCGATAAAAATAGCCGACGGTCTCGATGTCCTTTTGATTGTAGGATATCCAGATAACCGTCACTAAGGTGGACATTTTCACAACGGAGATGTCTGGCTTCACCACACCTCGCACCGCAGCAATAGAGAAAACGGTACAGGGCCGGATAAACATAAGGACGCCCTGGTGTTTTCTTTCGGAGCACGTATGAGTCACATTCTTTAAAAAATCGTTGTATCTCGATGTCGGACAGCAAGTAAACTTCTGGTCGGAAAGAGGTTACTGGGGAAACAGGGGTATTCAAGAACGATATGGCGTCTAAAATCACCCATGGAGCGAAGATAGCGTCCGAACT
>ENA-OQHF01000411-OQHF01000411.1-human-gut-metagenome-genome-assembly--contig:-NODE-411-length-27262-cov-3.148074_pt1 | contig 27262 bp, 35 predicted proteins | sample MGYA00242559_ERZ504709 | MGnify/ENA primary metagenome ERZ504709 (study PRJEB26092, sample SAMD00036203) | human gut metagenome | host: Homo sapiens | study: EMG produced TPA metagenomics assembly of... | reverse complement strand
ATGCGTAAATTCGTCATGGTATGGGTCCTTTCTTCAAGAAAAGGCAGAGGGGAAAGGTTCATTCCCCTCTGCGCTGTAAAATTGCTTCTGCGATCGCAAGGTCGACCGGCGTGGTGATCTTGATGTTTTCCTCACTGCCCTCTGTCAAGTGGACTTCCTTGCCCATCCGCTCTACAGCGGAGCAATCGTCCGTAATAGTTGCGCCGTCCGCAATCGCGGACTGGAGCGCCGCCTTCAAAAGGTCGGCGGCGAAGACCTGCGGCGTCTGCACGGCGAAGAGCGCGCTGCGATCGGGCGTGCGCTCGACGATGCCGTCGTGCGCGACCTTGATGGTGTCGCGAACCGGAACGGCGGGCGCGGCGGCGAGATAAACTCTTGCCGCGTCGAGCACTTCGTCGATGAGCTCGACGGTGACGAGCGGACGCGCACCGTCCTGCACGGCGAAAAATTCCGTCTCGGGCGAGGCCTCGAGCGCTGCGCGCAGCACGGACTCTGTCCGCGTTGCGCCGCCGACGATGACCTTTACGGGTTTTCTGAGGCCAAAGGTCTTGCAGAGCTCAGCATAAGGCAGCAGCTCGTCCTCCCGCGCAGCGATGACGATCTCGTCGATGCCCTCCACGCGGTCGATCGTGAGCAGTGTGCGCACAAGGACGGGGATCCCGTCAAGGGTTTGCAGCAGCTTGTTCTCCCCGCCGTAGCGCGTGGAGCTTCCGGCGGCCGCAATCAGCGCGGCGCAGTACGGGTGAGTGCGCTTTTGGCGCTTGCCGAACATCTTTTGCAGCAGGCTCATGGACTCAATCGCTCTCCTTTAACAGCATCGCGGCGTTGACGCGCCCCTCAGCCTCGGGATACTCCACGTCTTCTGCCAGGACGATCTCTGATACGAGGATCTGCTTGGCAATGTGCAGCATCTTGCGCTCACCGTTGGATAGTCCGCGCGTGCTGTCGCGATGCATCAGCGCCTTGATGACGGCGCTGACCTCGTCGAGATTGCCGCTTTTCAGGCGATCCATATTCTCGCGGTAGCGGTGGTTCCAGTTCGCCGTCATGTCGACGCCGAGCTTGGGAATGCGCGCGATGACCTCTTCGATCTCGCTTCTCGTCTTGATGGCGCGGATGCCGATGGCCGTGGAATTCTCGGTCGGGATCTTGAGCGTTAGCCCGGAAATGGGCATTTTGAAGACGTAAAAATCCATTGCTTTGCCGCTGATCTTTTCGCGGACAATGCTGTCGATCACACCGGCGCCGTGCATCGGGTGCACGACCTTATCTCCCACTTGAAACATTCTATGCCCACCTCCCTTCAGGCAGAATGCCAATCCGGCATTCGCCCCGGTTTTCCGTGCGATGGAAAAGAAAAACAGCACAAACACACAAGAGGAAACAATTCCCCATACATAGTATAACGTACTTTGCCATCATTTTCAAGCGATTTTTGATGAAATATCGCATAAAAATGGAAACGAGGTGGATTTCGAAAAATGTGGGCTCCCCTTTTCAGGAAAGCCCACGTGACGGAAGAACGATTTTTGCTTACTTATTGCTGCGGCGCCAGATGTGCATCTTCTCCGCGTCGGCGATGAGCTGCTCGCGGAAGTCGGGATGCGCGATGCCGATGAGCGCCTCGGCACGCTGCCAGGTCGAAAGACCCTTGAGGTTGACCATGCCATACTCGGTGACGATGTAGTGCGTGCAGGAGCGCGGGTCGGTGCAGATGGAGCCGGGCGTCAGCGTGGGAACGATGCGGCTCTTGACCGTGCCGTCCTTGCCCGTGACGGTCGAGGACATGCAGATGAAGCTCTTGCCGCCCTTGGAGAGGTACGCGCCCATCGCAAAGTCGAGCTGGCCGCCCGTGCCGGAGATGTGCTTGATGCCCGCGGACTCCGCGTTCACCTGACCGAACAGATCGCAGTCGATGGCGTTGTTGATGGAGATGAAGTTGTCGATCTGGGAGATGACAAACACGTCGTTCGTATAGTCGACCGGCGCACCCATGACCTCTGGATTGCGATCCATGTAGTCATAGAGCTTCTGCGTGCCGGCGGCGAAGGCAAAGACCTGACGGCCCTTGTCGAGCTGCTTGTGCTTGCCGGTGATCTTGCCGGCGAGGGCCATGTCGACAAAGCCGTCGACATACATTTCGGTGTGAACGGACAGGTCCTTGAGGTCAGACTGCGCGATCATCGAGCCGATGGTGTTGGGCATGCCGCCGATGCCGAGCTGGAGGCACGCGCCATTCGGGATCTCAGGCACGACAAGGTTGGCGACCGCGGTGTCGACCGCGGTGGGGCGCGCCGCGCGAGCTGCGCAACGGGAGGATTCTCCCCTTCCACAACCATGTCGACGTCCTTGATGTTGATCTCGCAGCCGGTGAGGCCGTAAACCCAGGGAAGGTTCTCGTTGACCTCGACGATGACAGTCTTGGCGGCATCCAGCATGTCGGCTAAGTGAGAGCACGCGAGCGCGTAGCTGAAGTTGCCATGCTTATCCATCGGCGTGACCTGGATCATCGCAACATCGACTGTGGCGTTGCCGTCGCGGTAGAAGCGCGGCAGCTCGCTGTAGCGCATGGGGATGAAGTAGCCCATGCCCTTGGAGATAATCTTGCGGTCGATGCCGCTGCAATGCCAGGAGTTCCAGGTGAAGTGCTCACCGGCGTCCTCGGCCTTGCAGATCTCGGGCATCCACATCGTCACGCCGCCGCGGACCTTGACGTCCTTGAGCTCATTCTGGCGTGCGGCCAGAGCCTTGTCGAGCGTGTAGGGATGGTTGGTGCACCAGCCGTAGTCGACCCAGTCGCCGCTCTTGACGACCTTGACGGCTTCCGCGGCAGAGGTCAGCTTCTTCTGATAAAGCGCTGCGTAATCCATGGATAATTCCTCCTGTATGTATGTGAATTTGATTATCATTTCGGAACTATGTCGAAACTTTAACAATTATAGCATACCGATCGCCGTTTGCAAAGTCTTTCTTACGTGTCAGCGTAAAAAAGAACGTAAAAAAGAGACAGGCCGGAGCCTGTCTCTTTTCAGTTCAGGAAAATTACTCCTCGACAGGAGCCTCTTCCTCGCCGCTGAGCAGCGCGCGGATGCTGAGGGAGATCTTCTTCTTCTCCTCGTCGATGGCGGTGATCTTCGCGTCGACCATCTGGCCTTCGGACAGGACGTCGGAGGGCTTGTCGATGCGGCGGTCAGCGATCTGGGAGATATGGATCAGGCCGTCCACACCGGGAACGACCTCAGCGAACGCGCCGAAGGTCATCAGCTTGACGATGCGGACGTTGGCAACGTCGCCGACCTTGTAGGTGTTCATGAACACATCCCAGGGGTTCTGGGTGCGATCCTTGACGCCGAGGGAAATCTTGCGCTTCTCGGGGTCGAAGGAGATGACATACACGTCGAGGTGATCGCCGATGGAGACGACCTCGGCGGGGTTCTTGATGCGGCTCCAGCTCAGCTCGGAGATGTGGACCATGCCGTCCACGCCGCCGATGTCGACGAACACGCCGTAAGAGGTCATGGACTTGACAACGCCGTCATAGTGCTTGCCGACCTCGATGCCTTCCCAGATGGCGGCCTGAGCAGCCTGACGCTCCTCGTTCAGCACGGACTTGATGGAGCCGACGACGCGGCGGCGGGCACGGTTGACCTCGGTCACGCGGAGCTTGACCTTCTGCTTGACCATCTGGCCAAGGTCGGAGTCCTTGGGCATGCCGCTCTGAGAAGCGGGCACGAACACGCGCACGCCCTTGACAGAAACGACGATGCCGCCCTTGTTCACTTCGGTCACGGTGCCTTCGAGAACGGTCTTGTCCTCAACGGCGGTCTCAATGTCTTCCCAGAGCTTGACAGCGTCGAGACGCTTCTTGGAGAGGGTGGCGTAGCCTTCCACGTCGTTGACACGGACAACGTAGGCCTCGATCTCGTCGCCGACCTTGACGACGTCCTCGGGCTTGACGTCGGGGTCGCTGCTCAGCTCAGAAACAGGGATATAGCCTGCCTGCTTGCAGCCGACGTCGACCTGGATCTCGGTCGTGCCGATGGCGGTCACGATACCGGTCACCTTATCTCCTGTATTTAGAGTCTTGAAAGATTTTTTCCAAGCAGTTCTTCAAAGGATTCGCTGGTTTCAGGGGCAGTGGTGTTGATGTTTTCTTCCGTCATTGTTGTTAATACCTCCATAATGATACTCGCAGGAGTAGATGCGCCGGCTGTCAGTCCCGCCACACGGCATCCGGAAAAGAATTCCGGTGAGAGCTCGTCTGCGGATTCGATCTGGAGGACTTTTCCGCAGTTCTCTCTGCAAATCTCGGTCAAATGCCTTGTGTTGGCGCTTCTTCGGTCGCCCACAACCACCATCGCGTCTACCTTGGCGGAAAGTTCTGCTGCCTCAGTTTGACGTTTCTGCGTAGCATTGCATATTGTATCATTGATTTTCAGATTTGTACACTGTTTTTTTAGAAATTTCACGCAACTTTCCCAAAGCGCACGAATGCAGGTCGTTTGCGCCAGCATGATACTGGGTAAATGGGCAAAATCGGGGTGTTCCTGCAAGTATTTTTGCGCTTCCTGCACATTTTCAAAAATCAGCGGGTCGCTGCACCATCCTGCGATGCCCTGCACCTCGGGATGATGGCGCTCACCGATCAGGATGACGCAGCGTCCCTCGTGCTCTGCCTCCTGTGCAAGCTTTCGGATGCGCTCGACATGCGGGCACACGGCGCTCACGACCTCTGCCCCGCGCTCTCGCAGCGCATCAAGCGTCGCTCTCGACTCGCCGTGGGCGCGGATGAGCACGGTCTCCCCCGCCTTTGCCTGGTCGGGCGACGTGATGAGGCGCATACCAAGGTCTTCGATCTCGCGCACGACGCCCGCGTTGTGCACGATGCTGCCGAGCATCGCGCCGCCGCGCGCTTTTGCCGTTTCGCGCGCAAGGTTGACCGCGCGCTCCACGCCATAGCAGAAGCCCGCGGTCTCAGCTAAGATGACCTTCACAGCGGCGCGCCTCCCACCTGCTGGCCGCCGAGCGCGTAGGCCTGACGCAGCATTTCGTCGGCGATGGCCTGCAATTCTTCGGACGTGCCGCGGCGGCCCGTGACCTCAGGCACATACGGCTCGCCGAAGATGATGCGCGTTTTATGGAAGGGCTTTTTCTGCCCGTCGCAGAACACCGGCACGAGCGTCGCACCCGTGCGCACGCCGATCATCGCGATGCCCGCGTGCGCGTGCGCGGGGAGTCCGTCGTGATAGCCGACGCCGCCCCGGATCGTCGTCCCCTCGGGGAAGATCAGAAGATTCTCACCCTTGTGGAGCACCTGCATCGCGGTCTTGATGGACTGGATATCCTTGCCGTCGCGCTGGACGGGAAATGCGCCGAGCGTGCGGATGAGCCACGCGAGCGCGCGGTTGTCGAAGAGCTCGGCCTTGGCCATAAAGTGCAGATGGTAGTCGAGCGGCAGGCACAGGCCGATGAGCACGGGGTCTAAGTCCGTTGAATGGTTCGGGCACAGCAGGACACTGTGCTTGGGCAGATTTTCAAGCCCCTTGACGTCCACGCGGTAGATCCACAGCAGCACCCGACCGATGATCCAGATAAACGCAAAAAAGATACGGTGCATCATTTCAATTTCTCCTGAATGAGGCTCAGCAGCGCCTGCTCGCTCTCTTCAAAGTTGAGCTTCGACGTGTCGAAGTGCACGGCGTCCGCCGCCTCGCGCAGCGGGGCGATGTCGCGGTGCATGTCCTGATAGTCGCGCTCGTTGATCTCGCGCAGTACCTCTTCATACGCCTTGGGCGTGCCGCGCTCGGAGAGCTCGAGACAGCGGCGGCGCGCGCGCTCCTCGGTCGATGCCGTCAGGTAAATTTTGAGGTCGGCGTCCGGCAGAACGACTGTGCCGATGTCGCGCCCGTCCATGATGACGCTTCTCTTGCGCGCGATATCGCGCTGCATCTCGAGTAAGTACGCGCGTACGCACGGCAGCGCCGAGACGTTCGAGGCGTACATCGAAATTTCCGGCAGGCGAATTTCGGTGCTGACGTCCTTGCCGTCAAGCAGCATTTTCTGTCCGCTATTCTCGTCAAATGCCATGTCGATTTGGATCTCTTTCAGCAGCGGCGCGATCTGGGATTCGTCCTTGGCGTCCAGTCCGCGGGAAAACGCCGCGTAGCCGATGGTGCGGTAGATCGCGCCCGTGTCGACATGCAGAATGTTCAGCTTTTTGGCGACGGCCTTGGCGAGCGTACTCTTGCCCGCGCCGCCGGGGCCGTCAATGGCAATGGAAAAATGCTTTTTCATCTGTTTGATTCTTCCCTCTTACAATAAATATGTGCTTACTGCGTCAGCAGTGCGTCCGCGGCAGCCTCGCCCGCGGCCTTGCCGGTCGCCCAGGCGATTTGCAGATTGTAGCCGCCCGTGTAGGCGTCTACGTCGATGATCTCGCCGGCAAAATAAAGGCCGCCAACCTTTTTCGACGCCATGGTCTTCGGGTCGATCTCCCCCACCTTGACGCCGCCGGAGGTGATGATCGCATTTTCGACCGGCATCGGCGCGCTGACGTTGACCGTCCAGCGCTTTAAGAGCGTGCGGATGGTCTCGCGCTGGGCGCGCGTGATGTCGTGCACCTTTTCGTGCGGAGGAATGCCCGAGCGGTCGATGAATTCGTCGATCATCTTCTGCGGCAGAAGCGCGCCGAGCACGTTGCAGTAGTCGCTGTTTGCGTGCTTTTCAAAATCCGACAGCAGGCGCTTGTCGAGCATTTGCTCGTCGAGCGCGGGCTTGAGGTCGATCTCCAGTCGGTACTGCTTTTTGTCGAAATGCCGCATGTGCGCGCTGGCCGACAGGATGAGCGGCCCGCTCACGCCGAAGTGCGTGAACAGCATTTCGCCGAAATCCGAGTGGATCTTTTTTGTTGTTTTTCGTATACCGTCAGCGCAACGTTGCGCAGGCTCAGCCCTTGCAGCACCGCGCATTCGCGTGCCTCGAGCGGCACGAGTGAGCCGCGCAGCGGCGTGACTGTGTGGCCGAGCGCTTCCGCCATGCGGAAGCCGTCGCCCGTCGAGCCCGTCGCGGGATAGGACAGCCCGCCCGTCGCCAGAATGACGGCGGAGGCGGTGTAGTCCCCTTTTTCGCCCTTGACGGCGGCGACATGGCCGTCTTCGACCGAAATACCGAGCGCGCGGTCGCGCACGAGCTTGACGTGCAGACGCTTGAGCTCACGCTCAAGCGCCGCTGTGATGTCGAATGACCGGTCGGACACGGGAAACACGCGCTTGCCGCGCTCGACCTTGAGCGGCACACCGAGCCCCTCGAAAAAATCGATGGCGTCGTGCCCCGTCGAAGCGGGAAAAACACGGAGTATAAAAACCGCGGGTTCTGCGGCACGTGGGCGAGCAGCTCTTCGCAGGTGCTGTCGTTCGTCACGTTGCAGCGGCCCTTGCCGGTGATGTTCACCTTTTTGCCGAGGCGCTCGTTTGGATCGAGCAGCGTCACGTGCGCACCCTTGCGCGCGGCGCAGATCGCGGCCATCATGCCGCCCGCGCCGCCGCCGATGACAACGATCGCCTTATTCATCTTCGATCTTGCCGAAAATATCGAAGCGCTCCCAGATGTGCTCGAGTTCGGAGAACGTCGCGGAGATGTCTGCGCCCTTCTTGTTGGCCACGGCCAGAATGAGTGCGTTGAGCATGCTCATGGGCGCCGCCAGCGAGTCGACGAACGAGATCATCTCGCTGCGCACGAGCAGCGAATTGCTGGACATCTGGTTGATGGGCGACATCTCGCTGTCCGTCACGCCGACGATCGTCGCGCCGCGGTCGCGCGCAAACTGGATGGTCTTGAGCGCAAGCTCACTGTAGCGCGGGAAGCAGATACCGATGACCACATCGCCTTTGGAGACGCGGAAGAGCTGGTCGAACGAGCCGGCCGCGCCGCCGTTGACCAGAGTGACGTTGTCGAAGATCAGGCGGAAGTAGAAGTTTAAGTACCCTGCCAGAAACGAGGACGAACGGAAGCCCACGATGTAGATGCGGCGCGCGCCGATGATCGTGTCGACCACGCGCTCAAATTCCGCGCCGTCGGTCTGGTCGATGGCCATGCGGATCTTCTCCATGTCGCGCTGCAGGACGTTCGTCATCAGATCGGACCCTGCGAGCTCGCCGTCCGACGCCTGAATGCGCTGGATGCTCGTGAGCTTGCCGCGGATCATCTCCTGCAATGCACGCTGCATGCTCGGATACCCCTCGTAGCCGAGCTGGGTGGCAAAGCGCACGACGGTCGACTCGCTGACCTGCACGGTCTTGCCGAGCTTGCTGGCCGTCATAAACGCGGCCTTGTCGTAGTTTTCCAGAATGAAGCGGGCGATGAGCTTCTGCCCCTTGGAAAAGCTGCTCATGTTCTTTTCGATATTATGTAAGATATTCTTCGTCATAAAATCGTCCTCTGTTACTTTGATTTTGTTGCATGGAGCTCTTGCTCCGTTAGATCGCGCCACACGCCGACGGGAAGAGCCCCGAGTTTGAGCGCGTGCTCCTGCACGCGCTTTAGGCGCTTGACGTGTAATCCGGCGGTGGCGCACATGCGCCGGATCTGCCGGTTTTTTCCTTCATGGATGGTGATGGAGAGAACGGCGGTGTCCCTCCCCTGCCGCAGCACGCGCACCTGCGCGGGTCGGATGGGCTCGCCGTCGAGCTGTGTCATGGAAGCGAGCGCTTCTGCCGCTCCCCTGACCTCGCCCGCGACGCTGACCTCGTAGACCTTGTTGACCTCGTAGCGCGGGTGCAGAAGATGCTGCATCCATTCGCCGTCGTTCGTCAAAAGCAGCAGTCCCTCGGAGTCGAGGTCGAGCCGCCCGACGGGATAGACGCGCGCGCCGCAGTCTCTGACGAGCTCGGCGACGGTCTTTCGCCCTTTTTCGTCAGAGAGCGTGCAGACATAGCCGCGCGGCTTGTTGAGCATCAGGTAGCGCTTCTGCCCCTCCTGTGTGAGCGGCCTGCCGTCGACGGTAATTTCGTCGACTTCGGGGTCGGCCTTCTGCCCGAGAAGTGCAGTCTTGCCGTTCACGTGCACGCGTCCCGCGGCGATACACTGCTCGGCGGTGCGACGGGAGCAGAGCCCCGATTCGGCGATGAGCTTTTGAATTCTTGCTTCGGCCAGGTCGATCCCTCCTTTACTTTGCCGACAGAAATTGCCAGAGCTTTTCCGCCAGCGACTTATTTTTGCTTGTTTCGCTCTTTGCTTCCTGCGCCTGTACGCTGCGCGCGCTGACAAGGTCAACTCTTCCGACCTCAGTCTCGCCGCAGGAGATGACGAGCGTGCCGAACGTTTGTCCCTTCCGCACGGGGGCGGAGACGGTTTGCGGCAGCTCGGCGCGCACGCTCAATGCTTCATTTTCCGCGGTGGGATAGCGGAAGCTCTCCGCCGCCACGGCGGACACACTCTGCCCGTCGACGCTTACGCTGCCGTAGGCCTCGCCTTTTTTCGCACCGCTTGAGAGCGCATACGCCGAAAAGCCGTAGTCGTAGAGTGCCGCGTGATCCGCCCAATCACTGCCGTCGTGCAGCGTGACGGCGATCATGCGCATCCCGCCGCGCTCGGCACAGGTGACGAGTGTGCGCCCTGCGTCGCCGGTGTAGCCGGTCTTGAGACCGACGCAGCCGGAGTACGACGCGAGCAGCTTATTGTGGTTCGTCATCGTGCGCGTGCCGACGCTCGCCGTGCGCGTCGAGACGATGCGCGCGAACGTCGGATTCTGCATGGCGTAGGCCGCAAGGCGCGCCATATCGAGGGCACAGGAGCTGTGCCCCATTTCGTCGAGACCGCTCGGGTTGGCAAATGACGTGTGCTCCATGCCGAGGGCTTTCGCCTTTTCGTTCATCCGTCGGACAAACTGCGCGCTGCCGCCGCTCCCGCCGCAGTGGGCGGCGATGCACTCCGCCGCGTCGTTGCCGGACGGCAGCATCAGCCCGTAGAGGAGCTCTTCCATCGTGAGCGTTTCGCCCTCGAGAAGGTACATCGACGAGCCTTCGCGTAAATGCTCGCGTTTGACCGTGACCTGCTCCGTGAGTTCGCTGTGCTCCAGCGCGATTAAGCAGGTCATGATCTTCGTCGTGCTCGCGATGCTGCGCTCCTGCGTTTCATTGCGCGACGCCAGCACCCGCCCGCTGCCCGCCTCCATCAAAATGAACGCGGCGGCGGCAGTTTCAGGCGCGGCAGCCTGACAGGTCAAACTGCTTGACAGGCAGGAAACAGCAAGGAAAACGGCAAATACGCATCGGGCAAAACGCGGCATGGGATCACTCCTTCATTCGGAATGCCCCTATTATGCCCGAAATCAGTAGATATCTTTCTCTTCTCTCTTCTTGTCCACGAAATTCTGCACGCGGTCGAGCACTTCCGGCACAAGATCAAGCACGCGGTCGACCGTTGCCGCCGCAGGGATGGCCACGGGCATCACGCGCGTCAGACCGTCCTTGACGACGAGGAACGCGACGGGGTCGACCTTGACGCCCGCACCTGCGCCGCCGCCGAAGTGTGAGGTGTCGGTCTTGCCGTAGTCGCCGCCGCCCGCGCCGAAGCCGAAGCTCACGCGCGAAACGGGAATGACCGTTACGCCGTCGGGCGTCGTGATCGGCTCGCCGATGATGGTGTTGGAATCGACCATATCACGGATCTTATCCATCGTGGTGTCCATGAGATCGTTGAGCGGGGTCTTCTTTTCGATGTTTTCCATGAGGTTCATCCTTTCTTTTTATGCGGTCAGTTTTTCACTGTGTTCACTGTTTTGCGGAGTGCTCTCCGTTGGTTTTTCCGCGGGAGCGTCGTTTTTATGCGCCTTTTTATAGCGCAGGTACCATTTGAGCATCGGAATGAGCAGCGCAAGCGAGATGTGCAGCCCGTCGCGGATGCGAAGCGACAGGCCAACGGCACCCTCTGCGTGCGTCTTTTCAGAGCTGTAGTCCATGCGCAGGTGCAGTGAGGGATCAGGGATATGGAAGAGGTCTTCAAGGTGCGGCATCACACCCCACATCGCGGCGCTCGCATAGCCGTAGGTCTGCGCGATATCCGCGGGGTCCGTGCCGCCGAAGACGACGAGAATTTCCAGCGGGTCGATGCGAAGGCGCTTGCAGGTGCGTTTCGCTGTCTCCTTGAGCGCCGAGAGCGCCGTCGTGATGAGGTCCCTGAGCTCCTCTTTTGTCGGCTTGGGGAGCGAGGGCTTTTTCTTTTGCTTCGCCTCTTCTCCCTCTGACTTTGGTTTCTTCTCCTTTGCCTTTTTTTTCGGCGTTTCTTTCTTTTCCTTTGCTGGCAGCAGCGTGAAGCGGAACGGGCCGACCGAAAGCTGCACGCGCAGCTCGTCGCCGAACTGCATCAGCGCGCCCACGCGCAGAAAGCCGATCAAAATAAAAATGAGCAGGATGATGCCAATTACCTTCAGCGCAGTCAATCGACCACCTCCCTCTTTTTACGCTTCACGCGGTTTTTATGCTTTACGCGGTCAGTGTTCCCTGTTTTCGGGAATGCTGCCTTCTTTTTCCGTCATGGCGCTGGGGTCGAGGATCGTGCCGTCCTCCGTCATGCGGAGCTGACCGTCGGCCTCAAGACCCGGCATCTCCGGCAGCTCCTCGAGCGAACCCAAGTGGAAGTCGCGCAGGAACTTTTTCGTCGTGCGGTACAGCCTCGGCCGTCCCGGCACCTGCAAACGTCCGCACTCCTCAATAAGCCCGCGCTCAAGCAGCAGGCCCACGGTGTACGAGCTGTCCACGCCGCGTACCTGATCAATGTAGGCGCGGGTCGTGGGCTGGTAGTAGGCGATGATCGTCAGCACCTCCAGCGCGGGCTGAGAGAGCTTGGCGGTCTTGCGGATCTCAAACGCCTTGCGGATGACGTCGGCATAGTCCGGCGACGAGCAGAGCTGATAGCTGTCCTCCATGCGGACGAGCCGGATACCGCGGCGCTCAAAGGCGTAGTAATCGCCGAGCTTTTGCAATACCTGTTCCGCGGTCGGACGGTCCAAATCGAGCGCAAGGCAGATGCGGTCGACGGGAAGCGGTTCGCCGCTGGCGAACAAAATGCCCTCGATGGCCGACTCGACCTCGCGCAGATCCAAAGATTCCAAAGACATAGCGTTCCTCGCTTTTTACAGATTGATACGGTCGGGGGCGTCGTCCCCGCACTCCACGGTGCAGTCCGTGTCAGAACCGGCCAGATGGATGACCTTTTCGCGGCAGAGCTCCAAAACGGCGATAAACGTCGCCACGATCTCGCTGCGGCTGCGGCTGCCGCGGAACAGCAGCTTGAAGCGCGTCATGCCGAACTCCTTGAGCCGGTGCAGAATTTCCTCCGCCTTGCCCTTGACGGGATACGGCTCGCGGCGCACGATCTCGCTCAGCGCCGCGCTCGGTGGCGCGGCCAGCTTTTCCCCGCGCTCCATGATCGTCTGCATAGCAAGCACGAGGTCAGCCTTTTCGTGGCTGTACTCGTAAATTTTGCCGCGCTGCATGGGCTCGGGCTGGCGCGTCATGATGCTGCGGCCAAACTCGCCCATCGGGCCGAGCGTTTCGGTCAGCGTCTTGATGCGAAGGTACGTGTCCTTTTGCTGGCGCTCTTTGAGCGAGGCAATGAGCTCGTCCATCTCGCTCTGCGCCTGCTCATCCTCAAGCGAAAGCAGCATGCGCGTTTTGATGTACATTAAATGTGCCGCCATCGTGATGAATTCGCTCGCGACCTCGAGATCGAGCTGCTTTCGCTGCTCGAGATACGCAAGGTACTGGTCCAGGATCAGCGCGATGGGAATGTCCTGGATCTCTATTTTATTTTTCGACAGCAGGAAGAGAATGAGGTCGAGCGGCCCTTCAAAGTCCTGCAGCGCCTCCGCGCTGCGCTCGTGCACCACGCCCTCCAGCTTGAAAACGGGATTGTCCATGACATTCCTCTCACTTTATCAATATACGATCCAGTTGACCAGAAGCTCGTACACGCGGTAGATGCCCTCGCTGAGGATATTGTTTCCCACGCCGAGCCAGACGAGCACAAAAAGAACAAGCATGCCGTATTTTTCATACCGCATCAGCGTCATGTACGCGCGGTCGGGCAGAAAGGCGAAGAGCACCTTCGACCCGTCGAGCGGCGAGATGGGGATGAGGTTGAAAAGCCCCAGACCGACGCTCATGTACGCCGTCATCGCAAGGAAATTCAAAAGGCCGCTGCAAAACGCGGTATCGACATAGTGCGCGATCGTGATGCGCGCGCCGAGCAAGAGCAGCATCGCCAGCAGCAGATTCGACACCGGCCCCGCCAGCGCTGTGATGGCCATACCCTGCTTCGGCTTTTTGAAATACCGCATGTCGACCGGCACGGGCTTTGCCCAGCCGAAGCCGACGAGCAGCATGGCAGCCAAGCCGAACCAGTCGATATGGTGCAGCGGGTTTAAGCTCAAGCGGTGCTCGCGCTTGGCCGTCGGATCGCCGAGGGCATAGGCTGCAAGACCGTGACAGGTCTCGTGCACCGTCAAGCATAAAAAGACGCCGAGCACGCGCAAAAGCGCGTCGGTCAGCGAGCCCCAGTCGATGGACTGGACCAATTCCTGAAAACTGTTCACGCAATTTCTCCGTAAAAAATATGCAAATCGAGAAGACTTGCATTGCATTCTATTCTTATTATAACAGCCCTTTTCCCACATGACAAGGGATTTTGCAATTTTTGCTGCATTTTGCTTTCAAAAATTGACACATTTTTCTCTGTCAAATTGCGAAAAATGACAAAAAAGCGCCTCAACCGTGCGGTTGAGGCGCTTTGCAGGATGCAATATCCGCTTATTTCTTGAGGCGCTTGTCGCTCTTGGTCGCAAGGTGCGTGCCCAAGGACTGGAAGATCTGCACCAGAATGATGAGCAGCACGACCGCCGCAAACATCACAAGGTACTTGTAGCGATAGTAGCCGTAGTCGATGGCGATCTTGCCGAGGCCGCCGCCGCCGATGATGCCGCTCATCGCCGAGTAGCCGAGGATGGTCGTGAGCGCGATAGTGAAGTTCTGGAGGAGCGAGGGAACGCTCTCGGGGATCATCACCTTGCAGATGATCTGCATGGGCGTTGCGCCCATGCTCTGCGCGGCCTCGATGATGTTGGGGTCGACCTCGCGCAGGCTGCTTTCAACAAGGCGCGCGACGAACGGGAACGCCGCCACGACCAGCGGAACGATGGTCGCGGTGGTGCCGACGGTCGTGCCGATGATGAGGCGCGAGAGCGGGAAGACCATGATCATTAAGATGAGGAACGGGATCGAGCGCAGCAGGTTGATGATGACGTTCAGAATGCTCATCAAGGCCTTGGGAAGCGGCAGAACGCCGCCCTTCTCCCCCGCTACGAGCAGCACGCCCAGCGGAAGGCCGATGACGACGGCCAGCGCCGTTGACAGCAGCGTCACATAAAACGTCTCCCAGATCGCCTTGGGGAACTGCGTCTGCATGGCGACGGTGAGCTCCGCGATGGAGTCCGGGGAAAAGAGATTACTGTACATCGACGCTCGCCTCCTCTACCTGAAGATTTTCAATGCTTCTAAAAAGTCCATAGCCTGCTCAAACTGCGCGTTCGGCACGCCGAGGAGCATGCTGCCGTACACCTCTTCGGAGAGCTTCTGCGTGTTGGCCGAAATGACCGTTGCGCTGATGCCCTCGTCGGTCGCAAGGCGCGCGACGAGCGGAATGGATGTCGTCTTCGCGCTGCGGAAGATGAGGCGGATGCGGCGCTGCTGCTGGGGGTCGGACACGTCGATGTCCGCGCCGCGCGGGAACACGAGGTGGCGCGCCGCCGCGGACTTGGGCGCGGAAAAGACGGTAGAAACAAGGCCCTCTTCCACGACTTCGCCGTCGTCGAGGATCGCAACGTGATTGCAGACCTCCTTCACCACGCTCATCTGGTGTGTGATGATGACGACGGTGATGCCAAGCTTTTTGTTGATGTCGCCGATCAGCTCGAGGATCTGGCGCGTCGTCTTGGGGTCGAGCGCGCTCGTGGCCTCGTCGCAGAGCAGAACTTTGGGGTTCGTGGCGAGGGCGCGGGCGATGGCCACGCGCTGCTGCTGGCCGCCGGAGAGCTGCGCGGGATAGGCCTTGGCCTTATCCTTGAGCCCCACGATCTCAAGGAGTTCCAGAGCTCGCTGTTCGCGCCACTTCTTCTCTCCCCGCAGTCCGGAAAGCTCCATCGGGAAGCAGACGTTATCGAGGCAGTTTCTTTGCATCAGCAGGTTGAAGCGCTGAAAGATCATCGTGATCTCGCGCCGCGCCGCGCGGAGCTGCGCGGGGGTCATCGTGTCCAGACGCTGTCCGTTCACGATGACCTCGCCCTCCGTCGGGCGCTCGAGCATATTGATGCAGCGCACGAGCGTGGATTTGCCGGCGCCGCTCATGCCGATGATGCCGTAGACGTCGCCGTCTGGAATGGTCAGGGAGACGTCCTTGAGCGCGTCTACCCGTCCGCCGGCTGTTTCAAAGGTTTTGCTTAGATGCTTCAGTTCGATCAAGAACGCTCCCTCCTTTCTTTCTTACTTGGCGCTCAGCGCATCGAGCGCGGTCTGCTTGCCGCCGTACAGGCCCATGGGCTCGACGTGGATGGCGGCAACGGAGACGATGTGGGTGTTGTTCTCAGCGTTGAAATCGTCGAGATAGGGCTTGTGCTGGAAGTAGTTGGCGTCGACAGTGCCGTCTTCGACAACGGTGTTGGGCACGACATAGTCATTGTAGACCTGAATGTCGAGAGTGATGTTCTTTTCAGCAAGAATTTCCTTCACGACCTCGAGGATCTCAGCGTGCGGGGTCGGAGAAGCGGCGATGGAGATGGTCTCGCCAGCGAGAGCGTCGTAGTCGACAGTGGCGTCAAAGCCGTCGGTCGGGGTATCCACGGTGCTGACAACGGAGCCGTCATACTTCTCGTTGATGTAGTCGACGACCTGCTGGCTCTCCAGAGCGGCGATCAGGGCAAGGACCTTGGGAGAGGACTCGTTGCCTTCCTTTACGGCCAGAATGTTGGCGTAAGCGGAGGCGGAGCCTTCGATCACGAGGGAGTCGGCCACGGGGTTCAGGCCCGCGTTGATGGCGTAGTTGGAGTTGATGACGGCGTAGTCAACGTCCTGCAGGATGTTGGGGATCTGCGCGGCCTCGGTCTCCACGATCTCGACGTTGTACGGGTTTTCGACAATGTCGTTCTTGGTGGCGGTGATGCCGGCACCGTCAGCGAGCTTGATGATGCCGTTGTCCTGGAGCAGCAGCAGCGCGCGCGCTTCGTTGGTCGTGTCGTTGGGGACGGCGATCTGGATGGTGGTGGCACCGTCGGAGTCATCGCTCTTGGAGCCGCAGCCGGTCAGGGCCAGAGCGGCAGTGAGGACCAGTGCAAGGACAAGGGCGGTCAGCTTAATAGAATGCTTTTTCATCGTTTTGTTCTCCTTACTTATTTTATAATAGCTACTTTTTGGAACGGACAGACCGCGGGAAGTGTATGCTGTTCGAGCAGTAAAAAACAGCGGGAGGTCATTGACCTTCCGCTGCCGCTTCGCTGTTTTTCTCAGACAGTTTCTGAAAGGAAATGACCATTTTCTCCATGACAAAGCATGCACATGCTGAACATGCGCATCATCGGCATCATCATGCAGTTGGCAGAGTACGAAGTCTTCATGCCAATGGATCCTTTCCTTCGAGCATTCCACACGGGGTGGGTTCCGTTTCAATGTGCGTATCGTAGCACCGACGATTCCGCTTGTCAACACCAAATGCGCACTTTTGTATGATTTTCCACTTTTTTGGCGTTTTCTGCGGGATTTTTTATTTATTGCTCCCGTTTTTCAAGCACACGGACGAGGTGAATGAGAAAATCGGTGTCCGCCATGTCGCCCAGCGCTTCGACCGCGCTCTCGCTGTGCGCCTCGATGACGCGCTGGCAGCCGTTGAGACCTAATATGTCGACAAACGTCGTCTTCCCCTCTTCCCTGTCCGAGCCGATGGGCTTGCCGAACGTCTTTTCATCGCCGATGACATCGAGCATGTCGTCGCGCAGCTGGAACGCGAAGCCGAAGTTGTCGGCGTAGCTGGCCGCGGCCCCCTCCTGCTCCTTCGTGCCGCCCGCCGCGGCCACGCCCATCAGGCACGCCGCGCGGATAAGCGCGCTCGTCTTGCGCAGATAAATTTCCTCGAGCTCCGGCGCGCTCAGAATCTTGCCCTCCCACTCAAGGTCGAGCTGCTGGCCGCCGCAGATGCCCTCGTGTCCCGCGGCATTTGCCAGGACCTGCGCGCATTTGAGCACGCGCAGCGCGGGGAGGTCGGCCTTCAGGACCGTTTCAAATGCCAGCGCCTGCAGCGCGTCGCCCGCGAGCGTCGCCGTGCATTCGCCGAAGACCTTGTGGTTCGACGGCTTACCGCGGCGCAGATCATCGTTGTCCATCACGGGCAGATCGTCGTGGATGAGCGAATACGTGTGCAGCATCTCAACGCCGCAGGCCACGGGCAGCGCCTTTTCGACGTCTCCCCCGCAGATGCGGCAGAATTCGAGCACCAGGATCGCGCGCAGACGCTTGCCGCCCGCAGTCAGACTGTAGTGCATCGAATCGGTCAGCTTGTGATAGCTTGCGCACTGCGTTTCCTCAAGGCAGGCGTCAAGATACTTGTCCACCGCCGACTTATACTCCGCCATGCGGGCGGAAAACAGCTTTTCGTCCATGGATTACTCCTCCGAAATGAATGGGCTCTCGACCGGCGCGCCGTCCGCGCCCTTAGAGAGCTTTGCGACCTTCTGCTCGGCCTTGTCGAGCATCGCGCCGCAGTCGTGCACGAGCTTCGTCCCCTCTTCAAAGAGCTTGAGGGAATCGGCGAGCTTTGCGTCGCCTTTTTCAAGCGCCGTCACGATCTCTTCGAGACGCGCGATATTGTCTTCAAACGTTTTTGCCATCGTCATTTCCTCCCATATTGCACGCGTTCACCGTGCAGTTGAGACTTCCCTGCCCGAGCAGTACCTCGATTTTTTCGCCGGCTGCGGCCTCCTGCGCCGCACGCAGAATTTGTCCCTGTTCATTTCGCGCCACGGCGTAGCCGCGGCCGAGGACCTTGAGCGGACTCAGCGCGTCGAGCTTGGCCGCAAGCGCTGTAAACTGCTGTGTGCGCTGCGCCATTTGATGCTGCGCGAGTGCGGCAAGGTTTTTCTGCGTGTAGTCGAGCAGCATCCGCTTGTCGTCGATAAATGCTATGGGGTCTTGCAGCGCACGGCTGCGGGACGTCTTTTCAAACTGCTCGCGCAGGGCTTTCACGCGCTTTTGCTCGCTCTGCACCATGCGCGTTTGCAGCGCGTCGAGCCGGCGGTAAATTTCGCGCTGGTCCGGCACGGCGATCTCCGCCGCGTTCGACGGCGTCGACGCCCGTGCATCGGCAACAAAATCGGCGATCGTCACGTCGGGCTCATGCCCGACGGCGGAGATGACCGGAATGTCGGAGGCATAAATCGCGCGCGCCACGCGCTCATCGTTGAATGCCCACAGATCTTCAATCGACCCGCCGCCGCGCCCCGTGATGATGAGGTCGGCGACCTGCCATTTGTTTGCGTAGCGCAGCGCGCCTGCGATCTCCGGCGGCGCCTCTGCTCCCTGCACGCGCACAGGCAGGAGCACGACTTCGCTCATCGGCCAGCGCGCATTCAAAATGCGCAGCATATCATGCACCGCCGCGCCCGCGGATGAGGTGATGATGGCAATGCGCTTGGGATATTTTGGCAAGGGCTTTTTATGTTCTGGGGCAAAAAGCCCCTCCTTGAAGAGCTTTTCCTTGAGCTGCTCGAAAGCGACGTGCAGGTCACCCACGCCCTCGACGCTGAGCTCTGAACAGTAGAGCTGGTACGCGCCGTCGCGCGGGAACACGCCGATGCGGCCAAAAGGCGATGACCTTCATGCCGTTTTCCGGGCGGAAGCGGAGCTTCCCCGCCATGCCGCGGAACATCACGCATTTGAGCGCGCTCCCCTCGTCCTTGAGCGTGAAGTAATGGTGCCCGGAGGGATAGAGCTTGTAGTTCGAGATCTCGCCGCGCACGAAAATGGTCTGGAGCTGCGGCACGGCGTCGAGCAGCGCCTTGATGAAATTGTTGGCTTCCGATACGCTGAAGATCATCTGCTCCTGCGCCACGCCGCGTCACCCCTCTCTCAAAACAAAATGAAAAACGGAAGAAAAGCAGAGCGCCTGTCGGTACTCTGCTTTTTGTGGCAATGCCTTATTCCGCGCTGATCTCGCCGCGAACGAAGCTGCCGAGGATGCCGTTGATGAACTTCACTGTTTCAGGCGTTTCATACTTCTTGGCGATCTCCACGGCCTCGTTGACGGCCACGCGCGTTGGAATGTCGCTGCGGTAGAGCGATTCGTACATCGCAACGCGCATGATCGCCGAGGCGACGAGTGGGATGCGGTCAAAGCTCCAGCCCTTGGCGTACTTGGCGATGTAGCCGTCCAACTCCGGCGCGTGCTCGGCAACGCCGGAAACGATGGAGCGGATGTATTCCGTCTGCGCGGCGCCGGGGGCCTTTTGCGTTAGATGTTGTCCTCATCCTTGAGCGTGTCGAAGTATTCCTTCGTCAGCCGCTCGTCGAGAAGCTCTTTCACCGTCTTATCCGTAAAGCTCAGTTCATATGCAAGATGCACTGCGATCTCTCGCGCTGTATTGCGAATCATTCTCGTCTGTTCCTTTATCTGTTGATCTTATCTTTCTTCAGTTGAAGCTGATCCCGCCGACGTGGACATTGACCGCGTGGACATTGTAGCCCGTCATGCCGCTCACAGCGGCGGACACGCTGTCCTGCACCTTGCGCGCGGTCTCGGGGATGACGTAGCCATAGCGCACCATCAGGTAGACATCGACGATGATCTCGCCGTCCTTGACCTCGGCGCGCACGCCGCGCAGGCCCTTTTTGCCCGTGAACTGCTCGGTGATCTGTTCGGTCATATTCTGGCACATGGAGCCAACGCCTTCGATCTCGCCGATAGCGTCGGCGGCGATCGCGGCGACCACGTCTTCTGCGATGTTGATGCTGCCGTTTTCCTCGGCGCGGGTCAGATACTCTCGATTCTCAGCCATTCAGATATCCTCTCCTTGTTTGTGAATGCTCATATCGAAAGTATTTTATCATCTTTTTCCCAAAATTACAACAGCTAATTTACTTCCATGATCTTGATGCTCTCTGCACTGAGCCCCGTCTCCTGCTTGACGATGTCCGTGATGCGGGCAATGTCCTCGGTCTGAAGCCCCTCTTCCCCCGTCGAGACAACCACGCTCACACCGTCTTCGGACATGAAGACGACGCAGTCCTCATAGCCCTTGGCCGTGACCATGTTTTCGATCTGCGCCTCACTGAGCGTATAGGAAGCAAGTGTTTCGATGCTTTTTGCTGCCTCACTCGCGGTCTCGGCGTCCACGTCCTGGTTTTCGCTTGCCTCCTTCAAGAGCGACAGCGCGCTGTCGCGCGCCTGCTGGCGCGTCAGGCGGGCTGAGGCAAAGTAGTCCTTCCCCTCCGCGTTTGCCGAAACCTCGGCGGCGTCGCCATCCGTGCTCACAAGCTCAGACTGGCCTAAGACCTTTGTGGGCTTGTCGACCTTTTCGGCGTACTTTCCATTCAGAAAGATTGCCGCGCAGACAAAAGACCAGGATCGTGCCGACCACTGCGTTCCGCTTCCATAATTGCTTCATAGCTGTTTCCTCCCTGCGTTTTGCATAATAAAAAAATATTGTAGCTTCATGGCGTTCCTTTAACAACGGAGATGCGCTCGGACGAAAAGCCCCGTCAGCGCGCTGACGGCCTGCGTCACCTTGAGCTGGACATCCGCGCGGTCTCCGCCCTCGCACACGATGAGCGCGCCGACAAAGCGCGGATAGCGGCTGTGGGTCACGACGACCTCGGCGCTCGTGCCACTGCCGAGCACAACGGTCTCCGTCTTTCGCGTCTGCTCGTCGACCTCCTCCCCTCGGGCTTTGAGCGACGCGGTCTCATCCTGAGCCAGCTCGTAAGCGCCGCCGCCCTCGACCGTCAGCATAAGCGAGAGCTTCCCGACGCCGTCGAGCGAGGAAAGAATATCCTCCATCTCGTTTTGCAGCGCCTCGCGGTCGAAATTTTTCCGCGGCGGACGGTGTCGCGGAGCCTGAGTCTGCCGCTTTCTCGTTCTGCGGCAGCAGCAACAGCAGCACGCCGAGCAGTGCCGTCAGGAGGACGTATTTGTACTTCTTGATGCCTTGCGGCGCCTTCTGCACGGGCGATGCGTTCACTTCGGTTCGATCCATAGCTGATTCTCCTCTGCAATGCCAAGCTCCTGTACGATGTACGCGCCGAGCGCCGCGCTGTTTTCTCCGTACAGTGTGACGCTGTCCGGAAACGGTACGCCGTCGCGTAAAGCGGTCTGCACTTCGGCGCGCACGCTCAGACCTAAGGAGCTGGCTTTGTCCTCAATATATGCCTGCGTCTGCGCAGCTATGCTATCACCGAGCGCACTGTCCTGCTCGGCGTTCAGCGTTTGCTTCAGCGCTTCGACCGCCTCGCGGTAATGACCGCCGTCGAGCTCCGGCAGATCGAACGTGAGTGAGAGCAGCGGGCGCAGCATCGCAAGCATCAGCACCATCCCGCCGACAAAACGCACGATCTTTTTCATCGCGCCGCCGTCCGTGAGCTGCTGGACGATGCTTACCAGTACCGCGCAGGCTGTCACGCTTAAAAGCCACGAGCGAAGAAACGTCATACCGTCACCACCATCATCATTGCAATCAAAAGCGACACGAGCAGCAAGAACGCCCCGCCCGCCGTCATCGCCAGCATCAGTGAAAACGCGGAGGAGAGCTGCTCTAAAAACTTGCTGAGTGATTGTGACCCCGCCATGCCGCTGAAAAACGCCGCGAGCTGATAAAAAAGATACTGCACCGCCATGCGCAGCAGCGGCACAAGGCACAGCGCCAGGCACCGAAAATACGGCCCAGCACACCGAGCGTCCCGCGCAGCGTGAGCGCCGCGGCGGCGACGGCCTCCGTCGCGTCGGACAATATCCCGCCGACGACGGGCACCGCGCCGGAGATGACGGTTTTGCCCACCTTGACCGCGAGCCGGTCGGCAGAACCGGCCAGCAGGTTCGAGACCGACAAAAACGCGGTAAATACGATCAGAATCGCGCTCAAGCCCCACGAGAGCAGCTTGCCGATGCCCTTGGAGAGCAGCGATAAGCGGCTCTGCTCCAAAAGCGCGCCCGCGGCCGCCGTGCCGATCATGCAGTAGAGCACCGGCACGAGCACATCGCGCATCAGCGAAAGGAAGATGTCGCTCAGCATCAGTGCGCCGACCTGCCAGACGCTTGCCGAGCCCACACAGCCCCCGCCCGCCATCGCTGCGGCGATCGTCGGCAGCAGGAGCTTTGCCATCACCGAAAGCTCGTCCATCGTCTCGACGCCGAGGCCGATGAGCGCGCTTAAGTCCCCTGCTGAGAGCGCCACCGCGCCCAGCACGCCGAGATAGCCCGCGTATCGCGTGGGCGTCTCCCCCGCGCTCTCCGCCGTGCTCTCGACGAGCCCGCACAAGAGCGAGAGCAGCATCAGCGCCATCGCGCCGCGCAGGGAATTTGCCACCGCATCCTGCAATGCCGCGCGAAAGTGCGAAAAAAGGTACTGTCCGCCGCGCAGGAGCAGATCATCCCCCGCCTCGGCGCTGTCGATGAGCTCGCGCGGTACGGTGTCGTCGAGTTCTGACGGCAGTTCGAGCGCCGAGGCGCTCACGCAGAGGAGAAACGCGGCAAAAAGCAGGCAGAGCAGCTTTTTCATAGAAATCCCTCCACCATCTCGAGCAGCGCCTCCATGAGCGGCAGCGCGCAGACGAGCGCGCACAGCGTCCCCGCCGCGGCGAGCAGACTTGACAGCGCGCTCTGCCCCGCATCCGCGCACAGCGCACAGGAAAAGCGCGCCACGAGCGCGATGGCCGTGACCTTGACGACCGGCACGAACAGCGTGAGCGGCAGATCCGTGAGCGATAGCGCCCGCTCGCAGAAGTCGAATAACTCGGAGAGCGCGGGCAGCAGCATCGCGCAGCCGACGAGCACCGCCGCGAGCAGCAGAAGAAGTGAGAGCGCTTCGTCGCTCTTCTTGAGAAGCGCCGTCACGGCGCTCACGCACAGGCTCAGCGCCGCAAGCTTGATGAGCAGCTCCATCTTAAAACCCAAACAGGCTCTTGATGAGATCAAAGAGCGAGCTGATCTCCCGCACGAGCAGCATCATCGTCGTGATGAGACCGGCCAGGCTTACGAGCATTGCCTGATCCGGACGGTCCGAGCGCACGAGCAGCTGATTGAGCACGGCGACGACGATGCCCACCGCTGCGATCTTGAACACGAGGTCAATATCCATAGACGTCTTCCTTATGTAAAGCGTTTATCCTTTTCAATAACGTTATAGCAGCAGAATACAGAGCATTGCCCCGCCTCCGAGGCACAGTGCCGCCGTGATGCGGCCCGTTTCGCGCTCCCTTTGCCGCAGCTCCTCTTCAAGGCGCGAGAGCTCGCTTGCCGCGAGCGTCAGCGCGGCGCAGACGCTTTCCTCATCCCCGCCGAGCGCGTGTCCCAGCGCCGATACAGTCTCCCGCTCCCGCGCGGCGATGGGAAGAGTCTTTGCGGCGTGCTCCCATGCAGAGGCAAGCGGTTCGCCGCGCGCAAGATTGGCGGTCACACCTTCAAAGAAGCCCGCGGCTTCTGGTTCGCAGCTCAAGTGCCGCAGCAGCGCGGGCAGCGGCGTCAGCGTCAATCGGACGGCGCTCTCGAGTGCGAGAAACGCACCGGAAAGCGCGCGAAGCGTCCTTTGCCGCAGTAAAGTACGTAAATGGAAACTCCTTTGCAGCCACAGCACTGCGCCGAGGATCAGTGCACTGCCCGTCAGTCGGAGCATGGCAGGTCACCCACTTCGTAAGAACGTGCACCGCCGTTCGAGCGGATGACGATGCAGCGGCGAAACACCCTCGCGCGCAGAAGCTCCCGCCAGAGCGGCTTCTGGTGCAGCTCGTCAACGCTCGCGGCGTGGATGCTCGTGAGCAGCCCGACGCCGCAGTTCGCGGCCAGGCACATTGCGCGGATATCCTCCTCCGCCGTGATCTCATCGACCGCGATGACCTGCGGGTTCATGCCGCGCAGCACCATCGGGATGCCGGCGGCCTTTGGGCAGAGCGAGAGCACGTCCGTGTGGTTGCCGAGCTCCATCTGCGCTCGCCCCTTGCAGCACACGGCGAGCTCGCAGCGCTCGTCGATGACCGCCACGCGCAGCGCGCGGTGTTCGGCATCCCCGAGCGACAGCACGCGGATGAGGTCACGCAGCAGCGTCGTTTTCCCGCCGCCGGGCGGCGAGAGAATGAGCGTGCTCAAAAACCGCCCGTCAGCGCTGAAGAGCTGCGGCGCAATGTCGCTCCCGAGCCCGATGTGCTCGCACACGATGCGCAGCGCGAGCGACGAAATGTCCTTCAGATTGCTCACCTCGCCGTCGCGCACGACGGCGCTGCCGCACACACCGAGGCGGAACCCGCCCCGCAGCGGCAAAAAGCCCTGCCGCAGTGTTTCGATGCAGGCATAGCGCGAATACTCCGTCACCGCGCCGAGCATCTGTTCGAGGTCTTCCGCCGTCACGAGCGACGCACGCCCGTCCGGCGCGGCGTTCAGCTCGCCCTCCAGTGTCAGCACCGTCAGCGGGTGCATCACGCGAAGGCGCAGCTCCTCGACGCGCTCTTTCTGCTTGTCCGGCAGCGACAGGGCGAGACTTTTGAGCCGGTGCGGTAAAAACTCGCACGATTGTTCGTAGCGATAGATCCGTTCCAGACGTTCCACCGTTCCCACTTCCCTTCTTTGGTGTTAGTCCAATCTATGAGGCGGTGGACACGCTTATGCCGGTTTGTCCCGTTTCGGGCAAAAGAAAAAACGGGGAAATTCCCCGTTTTTTCGCGTTTGATTTTTACTGTTCGCCGCAGGGGCACGCGCAGCCGCAGCCGCCGGGCGCCGCCGCGGGCGGGAAGAAATCGTCCATCGGGAACTCCACTGCATCGAAGACCTTGCACGGGTCCTCGCAGCTGCAGTCGCCGCCGGCAAGCGTGCACTCGTTGGACGGAATGCAGTAGTCGTACACGGGGATGAGAAGCTGCGTGTCGCGCTCTAAGCGCACAGTCGAAAACTGGCCGAGCGAGATGCACACGCGGCGGATCGCGGACTCGTCGAAGATGATTGGCTCGTCGAATGCTGCCAGAATGCCCGCGGGCACGCCGCTGAGCGTACCGCGGTCACAGCCGCAGCGGCAGTTGCAGTTGTCGGCAAAGTGCGCGCACAGCAGCATCGGGTCGACGACCTCGACCACCGCGGTCGGGAGATTTGCCGTCAGGTTCAGCGGCGCGTCGATAGCGTTTGCCTCGGGGATGGAGGAGTAGATCTTCGCGCCGCTCTCGCTGCCGAAGAGCACGACGCGCTTATCAAAGGTCGCAAGACCCTCGATCTCCGTGTAGCGCGTGCTGCCGTTGAGCGCCTGCAAGGTGATGCGGTAGAAAAAGTGCATGTCGACGGTGTAGTACCCGCGGTTAAAGTTGACGGGCTCGACGTCCACAAAGGTGTAGATCAGCTCGGCGCTGCCGCCGCGCAGCCCCTGCGCCGTGCTCAAAATGCTCTGCGCCGTGGCCGTGGGCGTCAGCGTGACGGCCTGCATGCTGCGCCCGCAGGTGGAGGCAGCCCACGCCGCGCCGGAGCCGCCCGCAGCCACTGCCGAGACTGCAGCGCCGACACCGACACCTGCGCCCACGGAGACGCCCGCAGCCATGCCCGCCGCGACGCTGCCGACGTTAAGTGACGCCGCCAACAGCCCGCGCTTTGTCTGCCCGGTGCAGTACAAATACATTTCCCGCTTTGCCACCGAGAACAGCCACCGGGGCGACGACCTGTGCGCTGCCGAGGGCACCGAGATTTACGCCGCCGCGGACGGTGTTGTGCTGGCCGCGCAGGAGCATTACAGCTGGGGCAATTTTGTGGAGATCGACCACGGTACCGACGCCGACGGTCTGCGCTGGGTCACGCTGTACGCCCACATGAAGTCCTGCGCCGTTGTGCCCGGGCAGACCGTGACCGCCGGTCAGGTCATCGGGTACGTGGGTTCCACCGGGCACACCACCGGCAACGCCTGCCATTTTGAGATGCATGTCAACGGCACGTTGGTCGAACCGCGGTATTTTACCGCCTACCGGGGCAGCGACGCCGCCGAACTGACGCAGGAAAAGGCAGATGAAATTTTAGCCGAGGCCGTGCGCAATGCGAGTTCCGACCAGGTAACTGCCGCCGATGGAGCCGCAGCCCTTTCCGGCGTGGAGCTCTTTACCCTGCCGGTCGCGCCCCGCCGCAGGTCAGCTGCTATGACCCCGAAAACGGCCACCCCGGCATTGACTTTGCCGCTGAGGAGGGCGCGGAGGTTTACGCCGTTGCCCGATGGCATCGTGACCACCGCCGACTACGATGCTGAAAAGGGCAACTATGTCGTGCTTGACCACGGCGGCGGGCTGGAAACGGAGTATCAGCACTTGAAGTCGTCGCTCGTCTCTGCCGGGCAGTCCGTGGTTCAATGCCAGGTCTTGGGATATGTGGGCAGCACCGGCAATTCCACCGGGCCGCACCTGCACTTTGAGGCACGGCAGGACAGCGCGCCCGCAGACCTGACCGGGACCGCCCTATTAGCGGAGTAACAAGATGAAATACAGGCACTTCCCCGCCGCTGCTCTGGCGGCGGGGCTGCTTTTTTGTACCCTTTTTTCGGGCCTGACCGCTTACGCGGATGATAAAAAGAGCGAATTAACGCAAAAGCAGACCGAGACGCGGCAGGAGTACGAAGCCGCACAGTCGGCCCTGGAAGAATTGCAAAACGAACAGACGCAGACCGAGAGCGAGGTTGCCGCCCTGACCGGGCAGGCCGCCGAGCTGGCCGGGCAAATTACCGCCGTGACCGACGCCGTGCAAAATGCGCAGACCGTTTCGGACGAACGGCAGGCCGCGGCGGACGCCGCCCGCGCCGCACTGGACGCCAAGCAGGCCGAGTACGACGCGCGGCTGGCCGTCTGCCGTGAGCAGCTGCGCGCGTTGCAGCGGCTGGACGGCGGCGGAGCCGTCTGGCTGCTGGCGCAGGCCAAAAGCCTGTACCAGCTGCTGACGTTCGACGCGGTTTTGCAGCAGATGAGCGCGCGGAACAGCACGGTTCTGGCCGAGCTGGACGCCGAGGCCG
>ENA-OQHF01000409-OQHF01000409.1-human-gut-metagenome-genome-assembly--contig:-NODE-409-length-27367-cov-4.648899_pt1 | contig 27367 bp, 30 predicted proteins | sample MGYA00242559_ERZ504709 | MGnify/ENA primary metagenome ERZ504709 (study PRJEB26092, sample SAMD00036203) | human gut metagenome | host: Homo sapiens | study: EMG produced TPA metagenomics assembly of... | reverse complement strand
TCAAAATGATATTGACATCTTAATTTTTAGATATAAAAATTCCAAACCTATAGCGGAATAGAAATTGCTAAAAAAATACGAGACATTAATCCATCCGTAATTTTAATCTTTTTAACTTCTTTTCCAGAATATGCTTTATCTGGTTACAAAGTAAAAGCTTTTGATTATCTTGTAAAACCACTTTCATATCTGCAATTGGAAAATGTTTTGGACCAAGCTATTTCAGAACTTAAATCTAATGAAAAGCATTTTTTAATCATAAAAGATTCAGGAAATATTTTCAAAATCAAATTTCCTGAAATTATATACATAGAAACTTATAACCGAAATATTTTATTTCATTTAACATCCGGATCTGAAATCACTGGACATGAATCCTTAAAAGCATACGAAGATAAACTTGATGAACGTTTTTATCGCTGCCATACAGGCTATATTGTTAATATGGCATATGTAACTTCTATACAAAAGGATTGTGCTATATTAAATTCTAATGTCACCGTTCCTGTCAGTCGATATAAAAAGAAAAAATTCCAAATGCTATTTACTGATTTTTTGTGTAATTCTATTTTTTAATTTCAAAAATCCCCTGAAAGGTCGATCAACCTTTCAGGGGATCTCATACTTTACATATCTATACTTATGAAATAATCAGCAATTCTACTCTTCCGTATAATATCTGCCCAAAGCATCCGCACCCATGATCGCAGCATACAGATCTTCTGGTTGCACATCAAATGGCATATTCCCCATTGTATCATCTGGTGCACATGCAAGACGTGCCACTTCCATGATCTGCTCTGGTTTCACTTCCTCGATTCCTAATCCTTTTAATGTTATAGGAAGTCCAATTTCACTGCAGAAATCAATCACTTCCATGATCTCATCTTCTCCCGCATCTTCTAATACCAGCTGAACCAGTGTTCCGAATGCCACCTTCTCTCCATGATACATCTTATGTGTTTCTGGAATCGCTGTAAATCCGTTGTGGATCGCATGAGCCCCTGCTAATCCTCCACTCTCAAATCCAATTCCTGATAATAAGTATTAGCTTCAATAACATTCTCCACAGCTTTTGTACAAATTCCTTCTTTAGCTGCTATCATTGCCTGTACTCCATTTTCCATCAATGTGTCATAGCATAATTGAGCAAGATTCATTGCTGCCAATGTACATTTACCTCCAACACAGTTACTTGCATCAGATCTTTTACATGCTCTCGCTTCAAAATATGTCGCTAAAGCATCTTCCCATTCCTGAGATCAACAGTCTTACTGGTGCTTTACAGACGATATCGGTATCTACCATGACCATATCCGGGCTTGATGGCAAGAACAGATATTTTTCAAAAACACCTTCATCTGTATAGATAACAGATAATGCACTGCATGGTGCATCCGTAGATGCGATCGTTGGCACGATGATCACTGGTTTCTTTGTATAATAGGCAACCGCTTTTGATGTATCATGAATCTTACCACCGCCAATTCCAATGATCACATCACTTCCTGCTTCTTCCACGATCTTTATAATTCGGTTGATCTCCGTCATACAGCATTCTCCATTGAATACATCATAAACAAGATTGCTGTCTTTATTTCCTTCATTGATCGCCGGTTCTACTCTTTTTCTTCCAGATGCACTCGTCAGAATAAAGAGATTCTTTCCAAATTTATCTGCATAAGAACAAAGATTCTTCATCTCTCCTTTACCTTGAATGTAGCGTGTTGGACTTCCAATAATTGCTGCCATAATATTTCCCTCCATATCAACTCTATTTCTCATCATGATACCATGGTCAAAATACCATTTGATATCAACATCTCGTTATTATTATAACACTCTTTTTGTTATATTTAAACATAAATATATTTATATTCATTCGTTTTTTTATCTGTTTTTACCCGTAAGTTTATCAATTTTTTTATTTCTCACGTTAATATATTGTCAAATTTTCGTTTAGACTTTTTTCTATTTTCTTGCCATTTTTTATCAATTTTTCCATATACTTATACATACTGAATACAAAATCCGACAAAAGGAGACATTTACAAATGATGATCAAAACTTTATTTTTGCTAAGCTTTCTCTTCTTTATCTACTCATTTATCGGCTGGATCTTAGAAGTGGTACAATCAGCATTTCATCAGAAACGTTTGGTAAACCGTGGTTTTATCAACTCACCGCTTTGTATTTCCTATGGAATCGGAGCTATCGTTATTACGATCAATACGCATCAGATGACCGGCCTATGGATCTTTGCTGCCGCCATGATCGATGCCACAGTCATTGAATGGTTTGGCGGACATTTTATTGAACATTTTTACCATGAACGCTGGTGGGATTATTCCAAAAATAAATGGAATCTTGATGGCTACATCTGCCTGTCCCATTCGGTTTTCTGGGGACTTTTAGGATATATCGGAGTAAAGTTTGTCAATCCACTGCTCTTTAAATTTTATCATCTGATTCCACCATTTATCCGGCATCTTATCATTTTTATCCTTCTTGCAGTCCTGATCATTGATATTTTAGCAACCACGATCGTTGTCTTTGGAAAAAATATCGATAAACGACGTTGGGAATCTGCGGATGCTTATCTTACAAAGATCAGCGTGAAATTGAGTTCGTTGATAACATCTTATGTGGATCGTCGTGTTGAACGTGCTTATCCACAGCGTAAATTAAAACTGCCAACGATCCCAAAGACTGGTGTATTTGCCCAGGGATGCGGTTTTTATAAGGTGTTTTTGTTATTTTCCATCGGTTCTTTGCTTGGAGATATCATTGAAACGATCTTCTGTCGTTTGAAGATGGGCGTCTGGATGAGCAGGAGCAGCCTTGTATGGGGTCCTTTTAGCATTGTGTGGGGATTTGCCTTTGCTGGTGTTACATTGCTTCTATACCGCTATAAAGATCGTTCAGACAGCTTTCTATTTTTAACTGGTACTTTTCTTGGCGGCGCCTATGAATATCTCTGCAGCGTTTTAAGTGAAATCGTCTTTGGAAAGGTTTTCTGGGATTACAGTAAAATGCCTTTTAACTTGAATGGAAGAATCAATCTTCTTTATTGTTTCTTCTGGGGAATTGCAACCGTTGTCTGGTTTAAGAGGATTTATCCTTTCTTATCCAATCTGATCGAGAAACTTCCGATTGCATTTGGAACTGTATTTACATGGATCATTGTCGTTTTCATGGTATTAAATATGTTCATGTCACTATCTGCCTTGATCCGTTATGATCAGCGTGGCAAAAAAATACCTGCTTCTAATTTCTTTGAACGATATCTGGATACCCATTATAACGACCAGAAAATGAAACTCATCTATCCTAAAGCAAAGAAAGTGCATTGATTGAGATACTTTTACAAAAACTTCTGATGCAGAAAAAGGGAATGAAACTAACATTTTGTTGTTTCATTCCCTTTTCTTATCTTTTCTTTAAAATATGATCCTATCCGATCACATCACTCATATCATACATACCTGCTTCTTTTCCTGCAAGATAAAGAGCTGCACTGACTGCTCCCTTTCCAAAAATAGCTCTGCTGTATGCAGTATGTTTTAACTCAATAACTTCATCCTGTCCTGCAAAAATGATCTCATGTTCTCCAACGATCGTTCCACCACGGACTGCTGAGATTCCAATCTCTTTCTTTGGACGCTGTTCTCTTCTCTGGCTTCTGTCATATACGAATTCATATTCGTTATTCAACGGCTCATTGACAGCTTCTGCAAGCGCGATTGCTGTTCCAGATGGTGCATCTAACTTTCTTCTGTGATGTTTCTCCACGATATCAATATCAAATCCTGCATCTGCTAATAACTTTGTCATAGATTTTAATACTTTGAATAATGTGTTAACTCCTAATGACATATTCGCAGAACGAAGAACTGCTGTCTTCTTACTTGCTTCATGAACTCTTTCTAACTGTTCATCGCTTAATCCTGTTGTACATAACACAACTGGAATCTGTCTCTCTACTGCAAAATCCAGTAACCCATCAACGGCTGGTGCTGCGGAAAAGTCGATGATCGCATCAACTTCTACATCACACGCATTGATATCTGTAAATACAGGATAATCATTGTGCCCATCATCCACACGGTCAACACCGCATGCCATAACAGCTCCTTCTGTCTCTTCTACGATCTTGCTGATCACCTGTCCCATGACTCCATTGCAGCCATGCATCATAATCTTAACCATCTTTTGTAACTCCTTAAAGAATTCCTGCTTCTTTCATTGACTGAATTAATACCTGTGCGTGATCCTCTTCCATCTCTGTTAATGGACGGCGAACGATATTTTTACAATATCCCATCTCTGCTACTGCACGTTTTGCAGGAATTGGGTTTACTTCGCTAAATAAGTTATGGATCACATCCATGTATTTTAACTGGATATCTAAACTTCCTTTGACGTCCCCTTCTAAGAACTTCATTACCATATCATGAGTTTCTCTTGGTGCTACATTGGATAATACAGAGATGACACCTTTTCCACCTAATGCTAAAAGAGGTACAACCTGATCATCATTTCCTGAATAAATATCTAAGCATCCGTCTGCTAATGCTGCAAGAGTTGCTACCTGACCGATATCTCCGCTTGCTTCTTTGATCGCTACGATATTATCAACACTCTTCGCGATCTTCACTGCTGTAGCTGGCTGGATGTTTGTTCCTGTTCTTCCTGGCACATTGTACATGATGATTGGAATGTCTACAGAATTACCAACTGTTGTATAATATTCTTCCAAACCTTTCTGTGTTGCTTTGTTATAGTATGGTGTTACGACTAATAGTCCGTCTGCTCCTGCTTTCTCTGATCTCTTGGCAAGGTTCAGTGCTTCATCTGTGCAGTTCGCTCCTGCTCCTGCGATAACTGGAACTCTTCCATTGACATGAGAAACACATGCACTGACTACTTCGATCTGCTCATCATGAGACATTGTAGAAGCCTCTCCTGAAGTTCCACAGATAACGATACTGTCTGTTCCGTTATCGATCTGGAAATCAATAAATTTCTCTAACTGATCATAATCCACCGATAAATCTTCTTTGAATGGTGTCACTAATGCAACACCTGCACCTGTAAAAATTGACATTTTTCTTTCCTCCTATCATCCTATGTAGCATCAACATTAAGATTCTTTGATCGTACTGATCTCATATACTGCATCTGCATACGGAATCAATGCTTCTGGAATCTGCCGTCCTGTCATGATAATCGTCTGGTCATCACTACGATTTTCTAACATCTCCACCAGTTCTTCGGTCTTTAATAGTCCAAGATCCAAAAGTCCAAGCACTTCATCTAAAACGACCATGTCGCACTGTCTTGTATCTATGACTTTATGTGCATATTTTAATCCATTATAAATAAAATGATCTTGTTCTTTCTTCTCTTCTTCATTCAGATCCTCATACAATCTCTCGTATTTTTTCAAAACGAAACAATCTGTACTTCTGGTTCTAAACGTTTGAAAAACTGCTTAATTCTTCGGTCTCCTTTCCTTTCAGGAACTGAACCATAATGATCTGCTTTTCCTGCCCGGCTGCTTTCACACACTGGCCGATCGCACAGGATGTCTTCCCTCTGCCCTGGCCACAGTATATTTCCACTCGTCCTTCCATCTTTTCACCTCAAAGAATCTTCCTTTTGTAGTAATATATTTGGTTTAGGATATTATATCATTTCTGATACTATAAATACAACTATTCTTCATCCTTTTCATGAAACTCCAGTTTGTTTACTGATACCTCATATGCAACTCGTCTGATCAGTTCATTTTCTGAAACTCTTTTCTGATATTCTCTGCTTTGAATTCTTCCGATCAGCTGAATTCTTGAACCGATTTCAAGATTCCCTGCAAATCTCGCATTCCTTCCCCAGCAGATGCATGGTATGTAGTCGGATTTGCCATAGGAACGGTTCACTGCAAGCAAGATGTCACAAATCTCTCTTCCCAGCGGTGTCATCCGATATACTGGCTGCTTACAGATAAATCCATCTAAAATGATCTGATTCGGTCTGACTCCATCCATGCTTTCTATAAATTCCAGATCCCTGACGAATACAGATAAGATCAAATGATTACGATTCTCCTCGTGCTTGTTGAAGGAACGGAATTGACCGCAAGCTCTTACAAGCATTCCTTTGTAATCTTTTGTCACATCAACGAGCCTCTCTGATATTAATAATGGTATCTCGTCTGTTGCTTCACTTAATCTGTTTACTAAAAGTTTGACTGTATAAAATCCTTCTCCGAAAATCTCATGGCTGTATTCAAACGCTGAATTGATACGTCCGCAAACCTCCACTTGATTATGATTGATTCCCTGCTCTGTCATACTCTTTCTCCCTTCTTGTGTTCTATTAGTATACTTTAAATCGTATTCCAATTTTGACACAATTAGAAGAAAAATCCTTCGACAAAGTTAGTCACACTTTTTCGACATGTTTTAAACGGCTTTCATACCGTGCATGATCTTATGAGAATTTTGCACGTTTTCTCATTGTTGGATCTAAGATCTTCTTGCGGATACGGATATTCTCTGGAGTGATCTCAAGTAATTCATCCGTATCGATAAACTCTAATGCCTGCTCTAAGCTTAAGATCTTTGGAGGAGATAATTTTAATGCATCATCTGATCCTGAAGCACGTGTATTTGTAAGCTTCTTGCTGCGGCATACATTGATCTCGATATCTTCTGTTTTACCAGTCTGTCCGATAACCATTCCACCGTATACTTTCTCACCAGGTCCTACAAATAAAGTACCTCTCTCCTGTGCATTAAACAGACCATATGTGATCGTTTCTCCTGCTTCATATGCGATCAATGATCCCTGTTTACGATACTGGATATCCCCTTTGTATGGTCCATATCCATCAAACAGTGTATTTAAGATACCATTTCCTTTTGTATCTGTCATAAATTCTCCACGATACCCGATCAGTCCTCTGGATGGGATAGAGAATTCAAGTCTTGCATAACCTCCATTGGCTGCTGTCATATTCTGAAGTTCACCTTTTCTCTGGCTTAACTTCTCAATAACTGCCCCTGTAAATTCTTCTGGAACATCAATGACGGCAATCTCCATTGGCTCTAATTTCTTACCATTCTCGTCATAATGATATAATACTTCTGCTTTACTGACTGCAAATTCATATCCTTCACGACGCATGTTCTCGATCAATACAGATAAATGTAATTCTCCACGTCCAGATACTTTATAGCTGTCCTGATTCTCACTTTCTTCCACACGAAGGCTGACATCCGTATTCAATTCTCTGAACAATCTGTCTCTGATATGTCTTGATGTAACATATTTACCTTCCTGACCTGCAAGAGGGCTGTCATTTACCATAAACTGCATAGAGATCGTTGGCTCTGAGATCTTCTGGAATGGAATTGCTTCTGCTCCATCCACATCACAGATCGTATCTCCAATTGACAGATCTGAGATTCCTGAGATCGCTACAATAGATCCTACCTGTGCATTCTTTACATCTACTTTATCAAGTCCTTCAAATTCATATAATTTTGTGATGCGGACTTTTTCTTTACGTTCTGGGTCATGAGCATTCACTACGATGCATTCTTTGTTGACCGCGATCTCACCATTATCTACTTTACCGATTCCGATACGTCCAACATATTCATTGTAGTCGATCGTACTGATCAATACCTGTAATGGTTTCTCTGGATCACCTTCTGGTGCTTCGATATGTTCAATGATCGTCTCAAATAATGGTTTCATATCTTTCTTCTCACCATCAAGATCTAATGTTGCGAATCCTTCTTTGGCTGATGCAAATACAAATGGACAGTCAAGCTGTTTATCTCCTGCATCTAATTCCATTAATAGTTCTAATGTCTCATCGACAACTTCATCTGGTCTTGCTTCTGGACGGTCTACTTTATTGACACATACGATTACAGACAGATCAAGCTCTAATGCTTTCTTTAATACAAACTTTGTCTGTGGCATTGGTCCTTCAAATGCATCAACAACTAATACAACACCATTTACCATCTTCAGTACACGTTCTACTTCTCCACCAAAGTCAGCATGCCCCGGTGTATCGATGATATTGATCTTGATTCCATTATACATAACTCCTGTATTCTTAGACAGAATCGTGATTCCTCTTTCTTTCTCGATGTCATTTGAGTCCATGACTCTCTCTGCGACTTCCTGATTGTCACGGAAGATTCCACTCTGTTTTAACATCTCGTCTACTAATGTTGTCTTACCATGATCGACATGGGCAATGATTGCAATATTTCTCACATCTTCGCGCTTCATTTATATCCTTCTTTCTAGTATCTTTCTGTATCAGTTTCCATGGCATTTATAAAGCATGCCAAGATTAACTTTCTTATTCTATCACACTCAATGAAAAGTTGCAATTTTATTATTTTGTACCAACGATATTCTTTGGCTTTTCTTCTATTATATGTTATATTTCTTATAGACCAGAAAAGGAGTTGGACATTATGAATTTACACGAACTAATTGATCGTTTGCATAAAGAGCATACATTGACAAAAGAAGAATTTATCACACTTATTAAAGAACGGAACGAAGAAAGCGCATCTTATCTTGCCTCTCTTGCCAGAGAAGAAGCTGTAAATATCTATGGAAATGGTGTTTTCCCACGTGGATTGGTAGAATTTACGAATTACTGCAAAAATAACTGCTATTACTGCGGAATTCAAGGCAGCAATCCGAATGCAAATCGTTACCGTCTGTCAAAAGAGGAAATCCTTTCTGCCTGTGAGAATGGTTACCAGCTTGGATATCGAAGCTTTGTTCTTCAAGGCGGTGAGGATCCTCATTATACAGATGAAGTTATGGTCCCTATCGTGGCAGAGATCAGAAAACGCTACCCTGATTGTGCCATCACACTTTCTCTTGGAGAACGTTCCAAAGAAAGTTATCAAAAATTATATGATGCAGGGGCTGATCGTTATCTGCTTCGACATGAAGCTGCTGACCCAGAGCTTTACCAGAAACTCCACCCAGAAAGTCTTTCTTTAGAAAACCGGATCCAGTGTCTGTGGAATCTAAAAGAAATCGGCTATGCTGTAGGAACTGGATTTATGGTTGGAGCCCCTTATCAGACGGTTGAGAATCTTGCAGACGACCTGCTATTTATCAAAGAACTTGACCCACAGATGGTCGGAATCGGTCCTTTTGTTCCACATCACGATACAAGATTTAAGGAATTCCCTTCTGGAAGTGTAGAACTTACCACATACCTTGTGAGTATTCTTCGTCTGATGAATCCTCATCTTTTGCTTCCTTCCACAACAGCACTTGGTACGATTGATCCTCGTGGAAGGGAAAAAGGAATTCTTGCAGGTGCAAATGTTGTTATGCCGAATCTTTCTCCTGTTACAGTAAGAAAAGATTATTCTTTATATGACAATAAGATCTGCACTGGAGAGGAAGCTGCTGAATGTGCTGGCTGTCTTGGAAGACGTCTTGCCAGTATTGATTATCAGCTTGTATTCAGCCGTGGAGATTATATCGAATAACCTGCTTATCAGCAGTTAAGAAAGAATCCTTGCATAGAGGATTTCATCGGAATTTCCTATGATATGAAAAAGCGTGTAGAACCTTTGAAATCCTACACGCTTTTATTCTGTCTTTTATCTGTTAAGAAATTATCTTCTTCTGCTCTTTAATAAAAACTCTGGAATGTTGATCTTAGAGCTTTCCTGTTCGATCTCTTTCATCTCAGGTTCAGAAACATAGCTTGTTGTCTGTACTGGCTGTTCTTCCTCCATGACCTTTCCATTATGTAATGGCTGCCCTGAAAATTCCGGAGCCTGCTGTGTCTGCTGTACTGGCTTCTTTGCTGCAGCAAATCCAGTTCTTGCATTCCCTGTAATATCTGCGGATTTGATTCCTGTTGCGATGATCGTTGCACTGATCTGATCTCCAAAATCTGCATTGACTGTACCGAAGATGACATTGACATCGTCTCCTGCTTCGTCTTTTAAGTATTCCACAGCCTGCTGTGCTTCTAACATTCCAACCGCTCCTGCGAAATTGACGATCACATCTGTAGCTCCTGCAACAGTTGTCTCAAGCAATGGACTTTCCATCGCTGTCTTGATTGCTTCAAGTTCTTCGTCTGCAACACCCATACCGATATGTGCAATACCTTTATCTCTCATAACTGTCTGAATATCAGCAAAATCGACATTGATCAATCCTGGGTTGTAGATCATATCTGTAATTCCCTGTACACCCTGCTGCAGTACTTCATCTGCTTTCTTCAGTGCATCTGGGATCGTTGTTCTCTTATCACAGATCTGTAACAACTTGTCATTCGGAATGACGATCATTGTATCCACCTGATCCTGAAGGCGTGCAATTCCTGACATTGCATTGTTCATACGAGGCTTTCCTTCAAATGTAAATGGTTTTGTCACAACTCCAACTGTTAAGATTCCAAGTCCTTTGGAAATCTCTGCAATGATCGGTGCTGCACCTGTACCGGTACCTCCACCCATTCCACATGTTACAAATACCATATCTGATCCCTGAACCAATTCTGTGATCTCTTCACGATTCTCTTCAACCGCTGCTTCCCCGATCTCAGGTTTTGCTCCTGCTCCAAGTCCCTTTGTCAGTTTCTCCCCGATCTGAATCTTTGTTCCTGCTTTACATAAAGATAAAGCCTGTCTATCTGTATTCACACCCACGAGTTCAACACCCTGGACATTCTCATCTACCATTCGGTTTACCGCATTGTTTCCTGCTCCACCGACTCCTATTACTAAAATCCTTGCTTGTGTGTTCTCAACACTAGGCATAATCTCAACCACGTTGTTCCTCCTTCACGCCATCTATGTTAAAATGACTCCCTTAAATTCTGTACACTAACTTAATGATACCTTCTTTACTAAGTTTTTTCAACTCTTTTTTGGTTGAAAAACAGCAATTTTGTGGTCCTCGCTAAAGTACTTCATGTCAATAGTTCCACTTTTCCCTTTTACTTTCTTAAGCATCCCTGCTAATTCAGAAATCTTGATATCAATATCCTTTTTATTATAAAGATCAACCGTTATCTTATCGCTGATCAATAAGGCATTTCCATCTTCTTTGATATAAATCTGATCGATTGGAAGATTATATTTATCAATTGCAGTCGTAAGTTCTAAAAGATAAGAAAAAACTTTCTCTTTCTTGACTGGAATCTTCTCCTGCATGACCAATTCATCATATTTAAGTCCAGTAACCAATGGAACATCGTCATATTTCTTTTCATAGCTTTCCAATGCATAACCATTTTTATCAAAATAGACGTATTTTCCATTATATAGAAGGCATCCAGCCCTCTTTTTTCTTTTACCTCGACCGTGATCGTATCTGGCCGGTTGATCTTTACATGAATCGAATCTATAAACGGCAGAAGATCTGGTGACGCAATCTTACATTTTAAGAAATATGCAACCGAGTTATCAATATATCCATTCTCTACAACTGCCTTTTTAACTTCTGCTTCTGTATAATAACTTAATCCAGAAATTTTGATCTGTTTTGTTTTACACGTCCCTGCAATGATCGCAACCGTAAGGATCAAAACTGCAACGATACCAAGCAGTATTTTCTTCCCTGATAGTTTATGTACTTTATTCTTGTTTTTATGCTCATCCATACGGATGACTTTTTTTTCTTCCATCACACTCACCCTTATCTTATGTGAATTTTCTTAGAAATTGATAATACGATTCCCATTTCGATCATAACAACAAGGATCGATGTACCTCCATAACTGATAAATGGAAGTGGAATTCCTGTCGGTGGGATCGTGTTTGTTACAACAGCAATATTGATAAATACCTGAATTGCGATATGTGTCATAAAACCGATCACAATCAGTGATCCAAATAAGTCTTCTGTATTCAGTGCAATTAAGAGCATCCGAAAGATCAGTGCCACAAACACAAGGATCAGACAAACTGCCCCGAACAATCCTAATTCTTCACAAATGATCGAAAAGATCATATCATTGTGTGATTCTGGAATAAATCCCATCTTCTGCATACTCTGCCCAAGTCCTTTTCCAAAAATCCCACCGGAACCGATCGCATATAATGCCTGCATCGTCTGAAATCCCTTTTTGTGACTTTCTGGATGCAGCCAAATCTGTACACGCTCGTTTCGATAACTATTTGCCGTCAACAGATACACGAACAAGAGTATTATTCCACCGCCTGCTGTTAACATAAGTTCTTTCATCTTCGGACTTACCACAAACAGCATGACACCGATCATCGAACACACGACAAGTGCTGTACTTAAGTTCTGTGTAACGATCAGAGCAATGATCGGGACCGTTGGAAGAACGATCACGATACTATCTTTGAATGTTCGAATCTTATGAGCATTTGCTGATAATCTGTTCGCGAGATAGATCACAACCAGGATCTTAGATACTTCTGATGGCTGAAACTGAAATCCTGCGATGCTGATCCAGCGGACTGCACCCTTCTTTGCTGCACCTATGATCAACACAAGAACTAACAGTACGATACTAGCCCAATAACAGCCATTTCCAAACTTCTCACTTTTTATGATGCGGTAATCTAGTTTACAGCATACAACCATTGCAACCGCACCTAACACTATCGCAACTGCCTGCCTTAACAGCCAGTGATAGGAATTTCCATATGTGACAGTACTCTTATATGAACTTGTACTATAGATCATAACCAGACCAAAACATATCAGAAATATTACCAGAAACAACATCGGATAATCAAAGTATCTTTTGCCGGCCATATATTTTTCTTTGATGCGATTTGCCACTTTTTAGTTCTCCTTTAATTTTCTGACACAATCTTTGAAGATATCTCCCCTGACTTCATAATTCGGGAACATTCCCCAGCTTGCACATGCAGGTGATAATAAAACTGCTTCTCCATCTTGGGCTTTTCCTGCAATGTATGAAACTGCTTCTTCCATAGAATCAACAAACTTGATCTTATCAAATCCATGTGTTTTTGCACAATCAGCGATCTTTGGTGCTGTTACACCCATCAAGATCAGTTCTTTAACTTTTCCGTCAAATGCTTCGATCCACTCATCATATGTAGATTTCTTGTCATATCCACCACCGATCAGCCATGTTGGGCGGTTCATTGCTTTGATTCCTTTGATCGCTGCATCTGGATTCGTTCCTTTAGAATCGTTATAGTATGCAACACCTTTCACTGTATCCACATATTCAATACGATGTTCTACACCTTTAAACCTCTTGATTCCTTCTTTGATATATGAAACTGGAACTCCCATAGAATAAGTCACTGCGATCGCTGCTAAAATATTTTCATAATTATGGTCTCCTAACAGATTCACATCATCTAATGTACATACGATCTGTTTCTTTCCATTTTCTTCGATGATAAATGCATCACCTTCCATGGAAACCCCTTCTTTTATTTTATGATGCAAACTGAAAAACAGAACTGTTCCATTCGCTCTGTCTGCCATAGCTCTTGTTGTATCATCTTCATAATTTAATACCATTACCTGGTCTTTTGTCTGGTTTTTTCCAATGGATTCTTTTGTCTGTGCATAAACTTCTACTGTACCATGACGATCCAAATGATCTGGTGTGATATTAAGAACTGCACATACATCCGGTTTAAAATCAACGATCGTTTCTAACTGGAAACTGCTGATCTCTGCAGTTGTTACACTGTCCTCTTTTGTATCAAGCGCAACACTTGTATAAGGAATTCCGATATTTCCGACAACAAAACTGCTTTCATAATATCCTTTCATGATCTCTCCAGTCAGCGCTGTTGTCGTTGTCTTTCCGTTGGTTCCTGTGATCGCTGCTATTCTTCCTTTGGATGCCTGATATGCTAATTCAATCTCACTCCATACTGGCTTTTCCTGATCATAAAACATCTGTGCGATCGGTGCATTTACTGAAATCCCAGGACTTAACACTAATAGATCGAACTTACTTACATCTTCTTTTGTGATATTTCCTAAGATCAATGGAATCTCTTTCTTTTCATATAATTTCTCATAAAGTGCCTCTTTCTCAAGGTCTTCCTTTCCATCATACAGACTGACATCTGCACCTGTTTTTAAAAGCAGATTGACAGAACCAATTCCACTTTTTCCTGCTCCTGCTACTAAAAATTTCTTGCTTGTATCTATCATTTCTTTCTCCTTACTAAATCGCTACCAGTCCGATCAGGCAACAAACTGCCGTGGTGATCGCAAAGATTGCTACAACCTTTGTTTCTGGCCATCCTGACAATTCAAAATGATGATGGATCGGTGCCATTTTAAATAATCTTTTTCCTTTTGTCATTTTAAAATATAATACCTGTGCCATAACAGATAATACCTCGATCATATAGATCAATGCAACAATTGGGATAAATAAAGACAGGCGAAGCATCAATGCTGTTGCTGCCACAAATCCCCCAAGTGCAAGCGAGCCTGTATCTCCCATAAACACTCTCGCCGGATATACATTAAATACTAAAAAACCAAGAAGTGAGCCAACCGTCGCACAAGATACCGGCCAGATTCCAGCTGCCAGATCATTATGCCCCATTCCAATGGCTGCCACTGTAAAAAATGTTGCGATCAATACCGTAACACTTGATGCAAGTCCATCCAATCCATCCGTAAAATTAGCTCCATTCACAGTTCCTAACAAAATGATAAAAACCGCTGGGATAAAAAATACTCCAAGGTTTAAATATTTACCATGTGTAAAAGGAATCAGCATCGAAGTTCCTGTCTGCGTGTAATTTATCAAATAATACGCAAAGATTCCTGTGACTATGATCTGCCCAAACATCTTCTGCCAGGCCCGCAGTCCCAGGTTCCTTTTCATAACTACCTTGATGTAATCATCGATAAATCCGATAAATCCAAATCCCAGCGTCACAAACAGCACCGGGATGATCATCGGATATCTTCTAACATAAAATAACGATGCGATTACGATTCCAAGTAATATGATCAGTCCTCCCATCGTCGGAGTCCCTGATTTCTTCAGATGTGATTCGGGTCCTTCTCCCCGGATAAACTGACCGAATTTTAATTTGTGTAAATACCTGATCATCATCGGGCTAAGAAGTACGCTGATAAAAAAGGCAATTAAAACTGGTTTTACAATACCATAATTCATGTCGCCACCTCATTTGTTCTTGTTTCGTCTACGGTTCTTTTTTATCTGGCGTATATTCTTTATAAATCCCCATGTATGGAAGTGCAGTTTGAAACACACTTCTCATCACAGGGGCTGCGATCGTTCCTCCATAGTAAGTTCCATGTGGTTCATCAATCAACACGATCCCAATGATCGCAGGATTGTCTGCTTTCGCAAATCCTAAAAAAGAAGAAATATATTTTCCATTTCCTCTTGGAAGTTTCTCACTGGTTGCCGTCTTTCCCCCAATGGAAAAACCATCCATTCGGCAGTTTCTTCCTGATCCATCGGAAACAACTGCTTCTAACAATTCTTTCATCGTCTCCGATGTCTGTTTTTTTATGACACCTTCTTTCACTGAATAAAAAAAAGTTTTTAATCTTGTTCCATCCTGCTTCTGAACATATCTTCCAAAATGCGGTGTGATCAGCTTCCCGCCGTTGATCACCGCACTGACTGCTCTTAACAGCTGTAACGGTGTGATCTGTATGGACTGTCCAAAAGACATCGTTGCAAGTTCAACTGCACCGACATTCTTCTTTTGATGCATGATCGAAGATGCTTCTCCAGGAAGGTCGATCCCTGTTTTCTCAAACAGTCCAAGCTGGCGGAATGTCTGATACATTCCATCCACACCAACTCTGGCACCGACATCCATAAATACTGGATTACAGGAATTCATAACACCTTCTTTAAATGTCTCACTTCCATGTCCTCCGACTTTGTGACACCGGATCTTGCGATCCTCCACAATCCGAAATCCTGGACAATTAAAATGATCATTCACGCTGACTTTCGATGATTCCAGTCCTGCAGTCGCCGTTACGATCTTAAAGATCGATCCCGGTTCATAAGTATCATTTAAACAGGAATTCCGCCACTTCTTATTGAGATATTCCTGTTGTTTCTTACTATTTGCCTTTCTTTTCTTTGCTGACAAAGAAAAAAGGATCATTCAGATCATATTCTGGAACATTGACCATTGCATAGATTTCTCCATTCTGTGGATTCATCAAGATCATGGATACCTGTTTTGCCTTCTTCTCTTTCTTCACCTTCTTACATGCCTGCACGGCATAATTTTGCAGATTCACATCAAGCGAAATATAAAGATCCCCTCCGGCAACTGGTTCTTCCCTCTCTTCATATGCTCCATTGATTTCCATGCCGCTTCCATCTGTCAGTGTCCGGATCCTTCCGGACTTTCCTTTAAGATATCGATCATAAAAAACCTCCAGTCCAATGATTCCCTGGTTATCTCCTCCTGTAAATCCAAGAACTTTCGATGCCAGGTTATTATATGGATATACTCTTTTGTAGTCTTCATCCACCTTGACCCCGTCAAGCTTAAACTTACGGATACAGTCTGCGATGTCTTTTTCTACATTACTTTTAATTTTTTCCCTTACTGAATTTTTATATACTTTTTTTCGGATCAAAGATTCTTTGATCTTAAGATTCTCAGATAAGACCTTTATTACTTTTTCCCTGTCGGTCACCTGAGAATATATCACAGAGATCGAATAGACTGCTTTGTTCGAAGCGATCTTTACGCCATTTCTGTCGTAAATACTGCCTCTTGGCGCTTTAATCTCCCGGTCTCTTTGATGCAGGTTTCTGGCTAAACTTAAATATTTATCCGCCTGAGCGATCATCACATAAGAAAGTTTTATCGTCACAACCAAAAACCCTGTGAAAAATGCAGCCGTGACAAGCAACAGTTTTTTCTTTGATTTCGTCCTCATTTTATCTCCATGATCCCTGTCTTAATATAAAGATTATGAAAATAAAATGATGATATTACTTTTTGCTGCTTTTCGCAACATTTAATTCCTTGAGTGATCCTTCTAATACCTTCTTTGCGATTTCAACTGCAAGTCCTGTATTCGTCTGAGAATCCCTCTGAATCTCATCGATCACAACATAAACTAGCACCTGTGGATTCTCCACTGGAGCAAATCCACAAAAAGATACGATATAAGTTCCTGCACTTCTTGGAATCTTCTGTGCAGTACCAGTCTTACCACCAGCTGTATAATCTTTCATCTTTGCCTTTGTTCCAGTTCCTGAATCAACAGTTTCTTTCATGTATTTTCTTAATTTATCTGATGTCTCTTTTGAGATCGTCTGTTTCACTAACGTCGGCTCTATATTGCTGACAACTTCTCCATTACTGCTTCGAAGTTGTTTGACCACATGCGGTTTGTAATAATTTCCGCCATTGATCAGAGAACAAAATGCACTTCCCATCTGGATCATAGAGCAGTTAAATGACTGTCCAAAAGAACTTGTGGCAAGATCTGCGGCTGTCATATCTTTTGCATCATGAAGAAGCGATGCTGTCTGTGCTTCTCCAGGAAGATCGATCCCTGTCTTATTTCCAAAATTGAAATTCTTCTGATATCTTGCGAATACATTCTTGCCTTCTTTGGCTGCAATCTGCATCAATGCATCATTGCACGATAATGAAATACTCTGAGACAACGTGATCAATCCATGTCCGCTTCTATGAGAACAGTGAATAGTATGCGGCCCAACCTTCTGGTATCCATCACAATAATAAGTTTCATTGCCCTTTAAGATTCCTTCTTCAAGACCAGCTGCTACCGTAAATGGCTTATATGTTGAACCTGGTTCAAATGCATTTGATACAATTGGATTCTTCCAGATTTCATTAAATGCTTTTGTCTTTTCTTTCTCACTCATCTTATTAACTTGACTTTGTGAGTATTTCTTTAAGAGATTCTTATCATCTCTTGGGCTTTCCAGATTATAGGAAGTAGAATTTGCCATTGCATAGATCTCTCCATTATTGGGATTCATCACAAGAATGCTGCTTCCCTTACTTCCATATTTCTTTTCAAACTTAGAAAGCTGATCTTCTGCCAGTTTCTGAATATTGGAGTCAATCGTTGTGACAACTGTTTTCCCATTCTCTGGCTCCACAATGGAGCTATCCTGTTCTAATTCTTCGTTTAAATATTTATATTTTCTTCCATCGACGCCTGATAAAGTACTGTTATAATACTGCTCGATCCCTCCAGTTCCGATCGTACCGTCTGACACAAATCCAATGACCTGGCTTGCCAGTGACTGATTCGGATAACGACGTTTGTATTTTTCATTAAATACGATCCCTGAGACATTCTCTGCTTTGTCTGAAGCGATAAAATCTTTCAGATCTGCGATCTGGCTATAAGAAAGTTCTTCTCGATATACAGAATAGTAAGAATCTTTATGTCTTTTTATAAATTTTAACAGCTTATCTTCATCTAACTTCATATATTTATGAAGTGCATCAATGGTTGATTTCTGTACCTCTTCGGATCTTAAAATATTCTTTGGTTCTAAAACCAATGTATACATCTTCTGGCTAGTTGCTAATGTATTTCCATCACGATCTAAGATATCTCCCCTTTTATACGGAAGCGTTTCACTAGAATAATTCTGCTGTGATAATACCTGTCTTTTGTAAATTCCGTTCTTAAATATACTAAAATAGATCAATCTTCCAATCAGTAGAACAAAAAGAAGTGCTATGATTCCGCACGCGATCATCGTACGTCGTTTCATAGCATCATTTAATCGTTTGATAGGTTTTCTTCTTTTCTTCAAGTTTGCCACCTCTTAGTCTGCTTTTGGTATCTTCCCGTACTGGCGTATGTATTCTGCATCCTGGCTCTCATAACGAAGAGTATGTTTGGAATCTGGTTTCACCATTCCATATTTCTTTGCCGCAGTTTCTACAGTATCAAAACGAATACTCTGTTCAATCTCAAGATTCAGATCTTCATTCTCTACCTGCAGCGTGTTCAACTGTGTCTTTGCATCCGTAAGAGCCGCTTTTTGATTCAAAACTTTCGTACGCTCTGACAGATAAAAGAAACTTGCAACTGCGATCACACAAAGTCCCGCAACTAATACCTTGATAAAGGCCAAATCAATCGACATCGCTCTCTTCTGATTCTGTCTTGTTGACTCCTTTACCTGATGTTCTCTTCTTGGTCTTGCCTTTCTTGTCTTCCTTGGCTGTCTGCGCACTGGCTCTGCAGCAAGATCTTCTATCTTCCTTGCTGTGTTGCCATAGATCATGTTATATCGTTCTTGTCTCGTTTTGTCCATTGATACTCTCCCTTATTCTGCCCTTTCAAATACTCGAAGCTTGGAACTTTTTGCTCTCTTATTGTACTCTAGTTCTTCTTCCCCTGGAATGATTGGTTTTCTTGTTAACTGTTTTCCTTTCGATACGTTGCCACATACACATACTGGGAAGTTTGGCGGGCATGTACAAGGATTCTCATTCTTCTTAAAAGCTCGTTTGACGATACGGTCTTCTAAAGAATGGAAGGTAATGATACATAATCTTCCACCTGGATTTAAAAGATCGATCATCGCATCAATGCTGTCTTTCAATACGTCTAATTCTCTGTTACATTCGATACGGATCGCCTGAAATGTCTTCTTCGCCGGATGTCCTCCAACGGCTCTGACTTTCATCGGGATCGCACCTTTGATGACTTCTATTAACTGTCCGGTCGTTTCGATCGGACTTTCTTTTCTCTTATTCACGATATGTTTTGCAATGTTCTTTGCAAATTTCTCTTCGCCGTAGTCTCTGATAATATGGAATAGTTCCATCTCGGAATATTCATTGACAATATCTCTAGCAGTCAGTGACTGTCTCTGATCCATTCTCATATCAAGCGGAACATCTTCTCTGTAAGTTAAATCCACGTTCCTTCTCATCTAACTGAAAGGATGATACCCCAATGATCTAACAAGATTCCATCGACATGTTCGATTCCAAGATCATCTAACACTTTCGGCATGTTTACATAATTATCACGCACGATCGTTACTTTGTCCTTAAACGGTTCTAACCGCTTCGTACTTGCAGCAATCGCATCCGCATCCTGGTCGATCCCGATGTATCTTCCTTTCTCTGATAGTTTCTGGCACACATGATATGCATGTCCGCCTCCGCCCAGAGTCCCATCCACATAGATTCCGTCTGGTTTAATATGTAGTTCTTCGATCGTTTCGTCTAATAAAACGGAAATGTGTTTAAATTCCATAATCCACCTAACTTATATGCTTAATCCTAATTCCTGCATGCTGGCTGCGATATCATCCATATCCTCATAAGAATTGTTCTCGATCCACTTCTCCTTACTCCAGATCTCGATGCGGTCAGCCATTCCTGTTAATACAACTTCTTTCTTCATCTGGGCAAATTCCCGAAGTGTCGCTGGGATCAAGGTTCTTCCCTGCTTGTCCATCTCACATGGAGCTGCCCCTGCCATGAAAAATCTCGAAAACTTCCTGGCATCTTTATTAATAAGTGGCAAAGTTTTTAGCTTCCCTTGAAAGCTTTCCCATTCGTTTTGTGGGAACACAAACAGGCATCCATCCAATCCCTTTGTCATCACAAATTCCTGACCTAATTCTTCCCGGAATCGTGAAGGAATGATCAGCCTGCCTTTTACATCAATCGTGTGATTAAATTCCCCCATAAACATGGACATCACCACTTTCCACCACTTCTTACCACTTATAAATTTCATTTTATACGATAGACTTATAAATTGCAAGGAATAATCCACAATCAAATCTTAGTTTTTTCTTAGAAATCCTTGTTTTTTTGCACAAAAAAAGAAGGGATTCCCTAAAAGTGGTTTGATTTCCCTTCTTTTTGTGTCTTATTTCGTTATTTTCTTCCTTTTATATATGATAAATGCCGTTCCAAATACTGCAAGGATCAGTGCTAAAATCTGGGATACCCTGATCCCTGTAGATCCGATCATCAGGGAATCGGTCCTTAATCCTTCAATCAAAAATCTTCCGATTCCATAACCAATACAATAAATGGCAATCAATTCTCCATCAAATTTTTTTCTCTTCGTAAAAAAGAAAATGATCAACAGTAGTAAAACAAGATTCCACATAGATTCATATAAGAATGTCGGATGTACCTGAATAAAGGTTGCTGCTTCATTTCCAGATACAACATAAGTTGCCTTATCATACAATCCATTGGATACGATCTCATCAATCCTTCCGTGTTCAATAAAGAAATTTGTCGGAATCTGCATTGCAAATAAACTGTTGGTATATGATCCAAACGCTTCTCTGTTAAAGAAATTGCCCCATCGTCCAAGAATCTGACCGACAAGCAGCCCTTTTACCGCCACATCTCCAAACTGAAGCATAGATAAATGTTTCTTCTTGCAGAAGATATATAATGTGATTGCACCTGCGATCACACCTCCATAAATTGCAAGTCCTCCATTTCTGATCTGTATGATCTCTGACAAATGATTCTTATAATAATCCCATGAAAAGATCACATAATAGAGTCTTGCTCCTACGATCGCCGGAATGATCATCGTGATCAGATAGTCAAAGACTAATTCCGGATCAAATTTATTTTCATGTTTTGCTGCGTAATAAGAAACGATCAATCCAAGCAAGAATCCTGTTGCAATGATCATTCCATAATATTTGATCTCAAACCCTCCAATATTGATTCCATCACCGACATTTTTCAGTACGATCCCTAAATGTGGGAATCTGATTTGATGTTCCATCACTTTTCTTCCTTTCTAAAGCCTCGTTTTGTCTCTTCTTTGTTTTGTTACTCAAATCAAAGATATCTTATCCCATTTCTCTTTTCTTTTCAAGTCGCTTATGGTAAACTATCTACAGTATGACCTTGGATATTTTTTCAAGGTCTGTTTTAAGAAATACCCATGAGAAAGGAAATTAATAGATTATGAAATTAGGAATCGTTGGATTACCAAACGTCGGAAAGAGTACATTATTTAACTCTTTAACAAAAGCCGGTGCTGAATCCGCTAACTATCCATTCTGTACGATCGACCCTAATGTGGGAATCGTAACAGTTCCAGATGCTCGTGTTGATTATCTGGCTGAGAAATACCATTCAAAGAAAGTGATCCCTGCAGCGATCGAATTCGTTGATATCGCAGGTCTTGTGAAAGGAGCTTCCAAAGGGGAAGGTCTTGGAAACCAGTTCCTTGCAAATATCCGTGAAGTCGATGCGATCGTTCACGTTGTTCGTTGTTTTGATGATGGAAATATCGTTCACGTTGACGGTTCTGTAAACCCACTTCGTGATATCGAAACGATCAACTTCGAGCTGATCTTCTCTGATATCGAAGTGTTAGACCGTCGTATCGCAAAATCAACAAAAGGATCAAGAAATGATAAATCTCTTGCTCACGAAGTTGAATTCTTATCTAAGGTAAAAGCTCATCTGGAAGATGGAAAGCTTGCTAAGACATTCGAAGTCGATGATGAAGAAGATCAGGAAATCCTAAATTCCTGCAACCTGTTAACGATCAAACCAGTGATCTTTGCTGCAAACGTTAACGAAGATGAACTTGCTGGAGAAGATAATGATTATGTAAAAGCTGTCCGTGAGTATGCTGCAGACGTTGATGCGAAAGTATTCGTTGTATGTGCTCAGATTGAACAGGAAATCTCTGAATTAGATGATGATGAGAAGAAAGAATTCTTAGAAGATCTTGGATTAGAAGAATCTGGTCTTGAAAAACTGATCTCTGCCAGCTACTCTCTTCTTGGACTGATCAGTTTCTTAACTTCCGGAGAAGACGAGACACGTGCTTGGACGATCAAAGAAGGTACAAAAGCTCCTCAGGCTGCTGGTAAGATCCATACAGACTTTGAGCGTGGATTTATCTGTGCTGAAGTTGTTTCTTTTGAAGATTTGAAGGAGTATGGTACGATGCAGGCTTGTAAGGAGAAAGGGCTTGTACGTCAGGAAGGGAAAGAATATGTTGTTAAAGATGGGGATATTATTGTGTTCCGCTTTAATGTTTAATTAGTTTCTTTGCCATAGGCTTTGTAGTATGTAAGAGGATATCTCGTATTCAAATAAAAAATAGTTGCTGGTGAACAACACGCATTTTATTCATCATTTTTGACCGATCGCTTGTTCGCCGACATTCCTTGTATAACTCGCTTATGGAAGTCCAAAATGACTTCCATATCGCTCAGACAATACACCATGTCGGCTGCAAATCGATCAAAAATAATGATAAAATGCTAATCGTTGTGGACGGGAACTATTTGATTGTTATGATATCTTACATACTTGAAGTTTATTGGAAAGAACTATTGAATAATAAAATGTGTTGGTTATATCACAACTGTTTCCCTAAAACTAATACTGTCCTCTTTAATGTATTATTTTATGAATCACATTTTTTACTATTTTAAATATAGCTGTATATAGTACCACTCCAATAACTACTGTAATCAGCTGTATGATTAAATCTGGTATTAACATTTCTTCGCCCCCTCTATTCGGCTTCTTCTGCTTCCCAGATGATGATGTTTCCTTCATCTTTGCCGGAATGTTCTTTTTTTAACTGCTTAACTTGTTGCTTTGTCACTTTTCCTTTGGCTTTGTCTTTGATCGTTACGCCTTGGTATTTGTTTGTTGTGACTTTGTCTTCGCTTTGTTTTGCGGTGTTGGTTTTGTTTTGTCCATAGATTGTACCTGCGCCGTATAACGCAGCTGTTAAGCATACCCCTGCAAGTAGTATTGATAATTTTTTCATATCTTATTCTCCTTAACGTTTTATACTATAGTATCTCATATTTTTCATGGAATATCAAATCCCTAATATCTAATAGTTTTTCGACTTATTACCGCACACACAATGGATGCAGCAAGCATTGGTATAATACTATCTTGACTTAAAATCTGAATAAAATTTCCAATGAAGCAAACAATCATAAATATACTGATTATTTTCGCTGTTTTAGCACCATAGTCTTTTGGATGTCTATGTGCTATAGCCCAGCTGATGACTGCTAGTATTATACATGGGATCATTGTGTAATGGATGCCGTTATATGACAATATATATCCACTATTTCCTGACCAACTGTTGAGACTCAAACTATCCAAAATCATATCTCCAATTGACACCGTCTTCTCATAAAATGGGATACTTAAAAATCCATTAATCATAACCAGTATCAATGCCTCTGTTCCAAATCCTAATTGCTTTTTCAAAAGAATTTTTTGCAACAGGTTCTCTAGGATATACCCGATCAGAAATCCTAATGTATTAAAAATGATATCATCAATATCACCAATTCTTCCTGCAAATACAACTTGTACAAACTCAATCATCAAAGATATCAATGCCCCTGCAATTATTGCTTTTCCATAGTTCCATTTTATTTTCTTTATAAATATGGGAACAAAAAGTCCCATTGGCAGAAACATTAATGTATTTAACAGCATCAATTTCCAGCTTTCATTCACAAATGGTACAATATTCCAGGCTGTAAATCCTCCATATGACCATGATGTGATGTCTAATACTCTCATGACCATGCCAACGGTTGCTATGTAAACCAAAAATATGTATTTTATGATCCATCCTGGCTGACATATAATCTTTTTATTATATCGTAAATAGTAAATTGTGCTTATGACTGCAAATGCAATCGTTGCCATAACAATAGCTTGAGCTAGATAACTACTCCCAAGCAGAATCTTCTCCATCATGTTCTTTTCTCCTTTAATCCAATCATTCCTGCACATAACAAAAATACTATTATCATATAAGCCACAAAATCAGAAGAATATATTTGAATTATTTTTATGTGTTTAGGAAACAAGAACCGCAAAAATACATTTGCAAATATACTCCCACTTGTACATAGGGCTACTGTTTTATATACCAATGTTTTCACTTTTCTTGTATTCACAGCCAGTACTTTATATACAACGATGAATTCTAGTAGCAAATTTAAACTCATGAATATCAATGCTTTTTCAGTTGTCATTGGTAATAAATTATTTGATTTCCATTTCATCTGCGGTATCACATAACGATAACCTGTCTCCCTGCGTATTCTTTTTAGCAAATTACTTATTTGACGATACTCTTTCTCATTCTTATAACAAAAATAACCTGAACATTTTACTGACATTAATATTTTTTCATTCTCTTGTTTCATTGTTTTCATTTTACTTACTGTTGGCATAATCAATGTTTCATCAAGATTTAATTCCGATGACAACCTAGTATTCTTATGTAAAAACCCAACAATTTTAAACGTACAATTTTCAGTTCCCAAATATCCTGCCTTAATTTTCTGATTCAAATGGAAAACTTTTTGATAATCATATCCTGCAATTAATGGAATCTCTTGATTCAAAGGTCTTTGATACTCTTTTAAAGTAAAGCACGACCTTTTCAATATGTTGTTCTATCTTCTTTTCACTTATCATTTTCTCTGGCATCTGAGTACAGTTAAATTTGTAAGATATCCATCTTCCGTTTTGTCATTATATGATCCAGATGCAAGTTTTTCATTCCCACGAAAATATTCATGATAAGATAGAATCTGTCTGGAATATTCTCTGTATAACTCTTGCTTTTTCTAATTCTTTATTATACTTTTTTTTAAAATACTGAGAGAGTTTTTTCTGATGAAGGAATTCCATATAGCTAGAATTTCTATTATCATATTCATCTGATAACTTCCATACTCCAGGGTATTCTATCTCCACTTGTTCATTATGACGATCAATCTTATTTTGATACGAATATATAATAATTCCCAGTAAACACCCAATGCTTAATATATAAAATACCATAAAACGAACTGCATATTTTCCTCATTTATCATTTCTCCACACAAATCGCTATTCCTATTTTTATTTTCTTTTTATAACGATTTTCAACGAATACTTTATATTTTCCATCTTTTTTCACATAAAAGTCATGTATAATATCGACCGCATGCATCACATATCGTTCTTTTCCTGTCTCATCTATAATTCCTGCCACAAAATCCTTATCGTCTCTTTGTATTTCTTCAGATGAAAAAACGGTCAGCTCAATTCTCTCACCTTTTTTTAATCTCAGCTCTTTTGTTTCTAACCTTGTTTTGGCGTTTAATGGCTGAACTACATCTATTTCTTCTCCTTTTTTGATATTTTGTTTTAGCTTTGTAACTGCTAAGTTTGTCCCGATCCTTTTTGCAGTATATTCTTTCAAATCCATTGTATATTCTGTCTCTTCTTCAGGAAGATCCTCTTCTATTTCCGTTGCCCAGACTGTTTCTACATAAATTTTATGATAGCCGATCGTGCTTAGAATAATTACCGCAACGACCACGAAAGATAATCCTATACAAAGGAATGTTCCTGCCATTACATTCCTTGTATTTTTGTTTTCAATTGATTTAATTCTTAAAATTCGTGTCTTTAATTGACTTTTGTCTTCTCCTAATGCTGCGCACAGATATGCTCCTTTTGCAAATGGTGATATTCCGATTTCACAGATTGTTGTAAAATATCTTTTTTTGCTTACAGTGAATCAACTCATGGATGCATATAATCTTTAATTCTTCTTTGTTATATTCTCTTTCTGGAAGCAAAATCATCGGTTTTAGAAATCCGCAAATAATCGGTACCGCCAATCCATATACAGTTTTAATTTCTACATTTCTACGAACACCTACTTCTTCTTTCCATTGATTCTTGCAATCTAAAATAGATCTGCTGCATACACATGCCCTCTTTCGTAATTGATTCATTTGTGCCTGAATACGTATTGTTTTCAGTATAGCTTTTAAAAATCCAATCGTCCAAATGATTCCTACAACAAAAAATACCCATCCTACCAATGGAGACAGTGCAAACATTGTATAATCTTCTTCATATACATAATAAATGAAATAGATCAATACAATTACGATTGGCATCAGAAATGATAAAACTGCTCCTCTTAAAACAGTAATGCACATACTGATCAGTCCTTTTCGCTCTAGTTGTTGCCTTATCTTGCGAAAGCAAAGATACGAAATACTTCCCACCAAACCATTCAGCAGTATCATACTGATGACATAAATATATATTTTTTTAATCATCCAAATCATTGATCAAATCCTTTAATTCTTCTTTTTCTTCTTTTGATATTGTGTGTGTTAAACGTCTGAACCAATTCCTTCACCGACCCATCATGCCAAAAATCCTTCATCAATTCCATCTGTTCTTCACGATACATTTCTTCTGTGATCTTTGCTGTGATATAGCTGTAATTGCCTTTCACTTGTGTATCTACAAATCCTTTTTTCTTAATTTTG
>ENA-OQHF01000407-OQHF01000407.1-human-gut-metagenome-genome-assembly--contig:-NODE-407-length-27432-cov-5.957114_pt1 | contig 27432 bp, 26 predicted proteins | sample MGYA00242559_ERZ504709 | MGnify/ENA primary metagenome ERZ504709 (study PRJEB26092, sample SAMD00036203) | human gut metagenome | host: Homo sapiens | study: EMG produced TPA metagenomics assembly of... | reverse complement strand
AAAAATAAAAAAATGGTGTAATCCTGCTGTTGTATGGATTACACCTTTATTAATTCAATAAATATTCGTATTTTTATTATTTTGATAAAATAAAACTGTTATTGGGATTCATAATTTGATTGTTGCTCTGCTTAAATTCAAGAGCGGTGAAAGCCGTCTTTTCCTGCGGCTCAAAATACGTATCTTCAAATGTATACGTCTCGATATCATCTGACTTGCTGTTTGCTTCCTCGTCATCCTTTGGAGTGTATGCGTAAATATAGCCGTAAAATCTCTGCCCGTAATGAGAAGACATATTATAATATGTTTTAGTGTTAAAATAATTGCCGCCCCAATGCGATTCCGAAACAGTAATGCTGCCGTCCTTATTGATTTCTTCGACTATTGCAACATGGTTTGACCAACAGGCTACTGCACCCCTTTCGGCAACGTCACCGTAATCATAATAACCGTTTCTTTTATTGATACTCCACCATTGACCTGCATCACCTCTGTTAAGCTTTGGCGCTTCACCGTTAAGCTCATAAAGCCTGCCGTAAGCGTAAGCAACACAGTTTGGCATTCCGTATCCCGTTTGAGAATAAACGTTTAATTTGCTTGTATAGTAAGGCTCACCGTTTGGAGATGTAAGCCTCGGCTTGTATTCTTGTGAAAATGCTGTAAGTGGGGAAAGAGTTAATATGAGCGCTGTCATAACAACTGCAAGAATACCCTTTTTCAGTATTTTTATCAATATAACGCCTCCTTTAATAAGCGACGTTGACATTTTAACACAAATTACATTTTGTAATCTATAGTAATATGTTACAACAAAATTGTAACCTTTTTGTAATAAATATACCGATTAACTAAAATTTTGCCATTTTCCTTGACAAATTCGGCAGTTTTACAAGACATCTTTCTAATATAATGCAAATTGCCATTTTTGTATAAATAAAAAAACGAAGAAACACATATTGTGAATCTTCGTTTTTTTATTTAAATAATATTTTTATTTATCGTACTCAATAGAATCTGTTGTAATAAGCGTTACACCGTTTTTCTCAAGCTTTTTCATAACCTCAGGGTCGTTAATCGTCCAAGCACCAAGGTCCAAGCCTTGGTCACGGCATTTTTTAAGAATGTCATTTTTAAAATTAGCTTCCTTATTACCGTTAAAATCAATGCCGCAATCCAAAATGCTTCTTGCATCTTCAATATCTTTTTCACTGATTTTTTGAACAAGGTAATACATTTTGCTCGTGGTGTCAAGCTTTCGCATAGTTTTAAGATTTTCGAGATGGAACGAAATATAAACCGGCTTAAGGTTATACTTCTCGGCAAGATTTACAATTTCATTATAATACTGAGTGTTGTTTTCGCCCTTGAGTTCGATAACAGGTGTCATTTGATAATTTTTGCAAATTTCAAGATATTCTTCAAGTGAACACATCTTCAAATCCTTATATTTATCAATATTAACTCCGTTGTCAACATTCATAGCCATAAGTTCGTCGTATGTTTTCTTTTCAATAAAAGCGGATTCATCCATCATTCTGTAGGTATGCCTGTCGTGAGAGACAATCCAAACGCCATCTTTAGTTCTGTAAACGTCACATTCAGCGCCCCAATAGCCGTGCCTGCCTGCTTCGTTAAATGACGCTGTCGTATTTTCAGGAGCAACACTTCTCATACCACGATGAGCCACAAGAGTAACATCATCTGCTGTTGCAACAACCGTATAATCCTTCGTTTTGCAATATGAATTGAGCGCACACACGCCTGCGACAACAGCCGCAACAAGAAGAAATATCAATAACCGATATCAACAATGATAATTATTTTTTAGCATTTTTTGAAAGCTTTTCTTTTCATTTTTTATTTCAGGTGCATTTTGCGTTTCTGAAATTTCGTCAACTTTTTTAATTTCATCACTCATTTTCGTTATCCTCCTGTATATTTGCTTTCTGGTCATTTTCAGCTTCCGGGAATTTAATTACCTTGGCATTTTCAGTACAAAATCTGCCGTTATTATCCCATTCGCCCTTAATGCCTTTTGCGGCTGCGCCAAGCTGAAAATGGAGCTGCGCAATACCGAAATCAAGGCTTTTATCCGAATAAGGCTCATCAACATAACCTTTAATAATATCGTCCTCATATCTGAAATGCACGGGACGGCGGTTAGTGGCAGACGGCGCTTTTTCAACAAGTTTCATTGCATATTCATAATACGGCGGAAGCTTTTTATCGCAAACCTCAAACATTTTTTGATAAGGCTTATTATTCTTATGAGTTGCGTTATACATAAGTTTTTCCTTAGTGCTGAGCTTATCTTTAACGTAACCGACAACTATTACGGCATAAAGCCTGTGCTTTTTTGGCAAATCAATTGCTTTGTAAACTTTATTTTCATCATAAGTGCCTGAAACCCAACAGGTACCTAAGCCATGATAAACGCATTGAAGCACGATTGACTCTCCCCAATAGCCGCTTTTAATCCTTGCCGCTTCGCTGTCTTCGCCGCATACTGCAATATACGAAAATCTGCCGGAAAAAATCTTGAATGCAGGTGTTCCGTCCTCAACAAGCTGAAATTCAAGACCGCTTGCCTCGTTAACTGCATCGACCATATTTTTCAGCACTTCAAGAATACTCTTATCAAGCGCTCTTGCTTTATATGTTCTTCTTGATGTGCGCATATCTATTGCTTTTATATATTCTTCGTTTGTCATAATAAAATTCCTAATCAATAACTTAATCTATATAGTAAATATATCACAATTATATTTCAAATTCAACATTGTAATGCTTAATCCAAGCATAAATTTGATAAATATAAGCCGCAATTTGAGGAATACCCATAAGTTGACCGTACCACGGCTCAGGGAGTGAGTCAGGATTTTGCATAAGATGATATAAATTGTCAATATCTATCCAATCCATAAGCGGAGTCGATTTATCGGTAAGCGCAATTGCAAGAAGTTCCTTAACCCTTGCAAAATAAGCGGGATTATGAGTTTTTGGATAAGGGCTTTTCTTTCTCCACGCAATTTCCTTTGGCAAATCGTTTTCAAACGCTTTTCTCAGTATTCCCTTTTCCCTGCCGTCAAGCGCCTTAATATTCCACGGCATATTATATGCATATTCAACAAGCCTGTAATCACAAAACGGAACTCTGACCTCAAGCGATGAAGCCATACTCATATTATCTTTTCTTGCAAGAAGCGTTTGCATAAACCAATTTAGATTAAGCACAAACATTTCTCTCATTCTTTTATTGATTTTGTCGTCACTTTCTAAATACGATATATTTTTAAGCGTATTTTTATAAGCGCTTTGCAAATATTCCTCGCCGTCGCTTAAAAAACCATTTTTAAGTATTCTTTGCCTGATGTTAGTATTTCTTGCCCAAGGAAAAACATTTTCAAAAAGAATCTCTTTTTTATGATACCAAGGATAACCTGCAAATATTTCGTCGGCGCACTCGCCCGAAAGGCAAACGGTAAAATCTTTTTTTACCTCCTTGCAAAACAGCATTAGTGAAGAATCAATATCAACAAATCCGGGAACGCCACGTTCGATTGCTGCTTCCTCGAGCGCATTCGCAACGTCAACATTATTTAAAACAATATTGTGATGATTAGAGCCTATATAGCTTGAAATCACGTCAATATAATCCGAATCCTTATTTGGCTGAAACAGGCTTTTTTTGAAATATTTGTCATTATCCGTATAATCGACCGAATAGGTATCAAGCGTTTTTCCGCTTTCCTTATATTTATCGCTCGCAATTTTTGAAATAATTGACGAATCAAGCCCACCCGATAAAAATGTTGCAAGGGGCACGTCGCTTACAAGCTGACGTTCAATCGAGTCCTTAACAAGAAGGTAGGTATGTTCTGCCGCCGTCTCCTCGTTTTCATCAAACTCCTTAGCCTCTAATTTCCAATAAGGATATGTTTTGATTTCGCCGTTTTTATATGTCAGGCAAAAAGCGGGCGGAAGTTCACAAATATCCTTAAAAATTGCCTTACCGATTGTTTTTGCGGGACCGAGCATAAATATCTCATAAAGTCCCTCTTCGTCAACCGCACTTTTAACATAAGGTTGGCACAAAAGCGTATCAATCTTGCTTGCGAAAGAAAATGTATTTTTTGTTTTATTATAGAAAAACGGTTTAACACCTATTCTGTCACGGCAGGCAAAAAGTGAGTTTTCCTTTTTATCATAAATTGCATAGGCAAAAATCCCGTTCAGCTTTTTTACACTTTCATTTCCCCATTTATCATAAGCCTTTAATACAACCTCGGTATCGCAATGAGTATCAAACCTATAACCGAAGCCTTCAAGCTCATTTCTTACTTCATCTGTATTATAAATCTCACCGTTATAGACTATAACATATTTGCCGAAATGCATTGGCTGAGCGCCGTTTTCAACATCGATTACCGAAAGCCGCCTGTGAACAAGCGCCACCTCCGGTGTAAGATAAAGACCTGCTGCATCGGGACCTCTTTTTTTCAGAGTTTTCCCCATTTTTTCAACAAGAAACTTTTCTCCTCTTAAATCTATATCGCTGCTTAATATTCCGGCAATGCCGCACATAAAATCACCTCAAATTATTATATGCAAATTAAAGCGAAATGTTTTTGACACTTAGTATTTGAAATGATATAATATTTTTTTAAAAAAACTGCAAAAATGAAGTGAAAATATGAATAATAACGTTTTTTTTCAAGCGTTTTCTACAAGGGAAAAAGTTTTTAAACTTGCATACCTGAAATAAAAAAACATAATGTTAAATTTTTTAAATTAAACGAAAGTGACAGACTTTTATCAGACGGATTTGATACGGATTTACTTTTTATCGACGCTATGGGCACGCTTGACAAAATGCTTATTGACTCAATGCCGAATTTAAAACTTATTATGAGCGAAGGTGTAGGATATCAGGGTATTGACGTTGAATATGCCACAAAAAAAGGCATACCTGTTTGCAATAACAAGGGTGTAAACGATACAGGGGTAAGCGAGATTGCGCTGTTTCTTATGCTCGGATGCTTAAGGAATTTTTCAAAGGGTGTTGACGAAATATATAATGGCAGGCAAATTGAGTTTAAAAAAGCTTCTTTTGGTGTAAAAAAAGAACTTAGCGAATGTACCGTCGGCTTAATCGGATTTGGCGATATTGCAAGAAAAACGGCTGAATTTTGTAATGCCTTAGGGGCTAAAGTTATTTATACAAACCGCACAAGATATAAAAACCTTGAAGAGAAGTTAAACGTGCAATATGTAAACCTTGACAAGCTTTTAAGCGAAAGCGATATAGTATCTCTCCACATTGCTCTAACACCGAACACAATAAATACGGTTGATGATAATTTCCTTTCAAAAATGAAAAACGACGCATTTTTAATAAATACGTCACGTGGGGATTTGGTGGATAATAATGCTCTTAAAAACGCCCTGTTAAAAGGCGAAATCGCAGGTGCCGGGCTTGATGTCTTCACTCCCGAACCGCTTGAAAAGGACAATCCTTTGCTTGATATAAAACTTAAGGATAAACTGATTTTAACACCTCATATCGCAGGAATTACACATTTAACTGTTGAAAGAATTTATAAAAACATTCTTGAAAACACGCAAAATATAATCCACGGCAGAGAGTTAAAAAATAAAGTGAATTAAAAAAATTCCATTTGAAAATCTCAAACGGAATTTTTCATTTATATCAGTCTTTTTTCTTACCGTGGATATATACACTTATCACCTTTAAATCTTGGTTATCCTTAAGTATATTTTTATCAACAACGGCAAAGTCTGCCGACTGCCCTGCTTCAAGTTTAGTACACTCTGCATTATTCCTATAGGTCAAGCACATTTTATCATTCACCAAAGGAAGAACAGCTCTGCCGCCCAAATCAACAATTTTTGCATCATCGTAAGCAAGCGGTACACTGTAACCCATATAAACAATATTCTTGCCTTTTACAACCATAACCGAATATGTATTATTATGTTCGTCAAGTGAAATAAAATCTGCATTTGTAAACACAGTTTCCATCTTATTCGCCTCGTTAGTTATTTAGTACAGCAATAATAATACAAATTAATCAATTTGTCAAACATTTTGTTGTTTTTATAAGATTAACCGCCGCATATTAGACGACTGTTTATTATTTCGAGTTAAAATACAAAGCTTTATATATACAAAAAAGGACGAGCTTTTCAGTTCGTCCTTTTTGTAAAATTTCTGTTTTTTATGCAAAGTATCTCTTAAGAAGTCCCTCAAATGCTTTACCATGACGAGCTTCATCTCTTGCCATTTCATGAACAGTGTCGTGGATTGCGTCAAGACCCTGCTCCTTAGCAAGCTTTGCAAGCTGAGTTTTGCCGAGTGTTGCTCCGTTTTCTGCAGCAGCTCTCATTTCAAGATTTTTCTTAGTTGAATCTGTTACAACTTCACCGAGCATTTCAGCAAATTTTGCAGCATGTTCTGCTTCTTCATAAGCAGCCTTTTCCCAATAAAGACCGATTTCAGGATAGCCCTCTCTGTGAGCTACTCTTGCCATTGCAAGATACATACCAACCTCGGTGCACTCGCCCTGGAAATTTTCACGAAGGCCGTTTACGATTTCTTCGCTGACACCGTCGATAATGCCTACCTTATGCTCTGCAGCCCAAGAGGTTTCGCCCTCTTCTCTTACTGCCATCTTTGCACCGCAAACAGGGCAAACATCGATAGGTTCGTCACTTTCGTATCCGCATACCGGACAATAATACTTCTTAGCCATAATAAATTACTCCTTTAAATTAAAATTATTTTAGTTTTTTGTTTTTCCTTTACAGCCTTTGCAAATTCCGCTGTAATATACATCTCTGCGCTCGATATCAAAACCGTCAATGCCCTCAACATTGCTGATTTTGCAAGTGAAATCAAATATTCCTCCGCAACATCTGCATTTAAAATGCGAATGAAAATTAGGATTGGCATCATATCTGATTTTTTCACTCTCAATAACAACCGGAATAATCAGCCCGCTGTCGGTAAGCGCCTGCAAGCAGTTATAAACAGTAGTTTTTGAAAAAGAAGGATTATCCTTAACCATATTTTTATAAACGGTATCAACATCGGGGTGAATCCTGTTTTCATAAAGATATTTATAAACAGCAATTCTTTGCGCCGTTGCCTTAATACCATTTTGCTTGAAAAGCTCTGTTATTTCCTTAGTCTGCATTCGCTCACTTCCTTTCGTGCTAATTTGTAACGATTGTTATTTTGTATCGATTACAATTTAGATTATACACATATTTTTCAAAAAGTCAATACTTTTTGCAAAAAAATTCAGCCGCAGTAAAAAACTGTGGCTGAAATAATAAATTATACATAGATATTATATAAATTGATTATGCTCTTCGTCATATTCAAAGCCTGCCGAGGAAAGCTTTTCTGAAAGTTCACCTTTATCAACATTCATATCTTCACACAAAGCGTCAAGGTTTGAGTAAAAATCACGAAGCTTAAGATTAATAACACTCATAAGCATAACAGGGTCATTTGGTAATTGCATTTTCTTTCTCCTTTAATTTTGGATTCATAATAAAATCAATCGGCTTTTGCCAAAAATCGAAACACAAAAGTGCCGTAAGCGCAAAGATAAGGATAATCGCTACCCATTCCCAGCCTTCACCAATTTGATGAATAAGATAAAAAAGACCTGCATTTTCCATTATATATAAAATCGGACGGTGATAAATATAAATCTGAAGCGTTTTCCTGCCGCCGGAAGTAATTCTGAGTTTTTTGCGTGGACAAAGGGACACAATAGAGAATATTAACAGCCCGACCACAACATAATATGCAAGACGCAAAAGGCAACCGAAATCGGCAAGGCTGTCATCAAGCGCAAAATATCTTCTTCGTCCGCTTAAAAGCGGGAAAAGCTCCTGCGAATAGTCAACAGTAAGCGTAATTATGAGTACAAAAGCGAAAAAATATATTGCCGAAAATATCCTTGCTCCCTTAGTTGAAGTAACCTTATTGACCTTATCCAAATCAAGCACACAACCCGCATAAAAGAACGGGAAGAACGTTATCACTCTCATAATGCAAAGAAAATCGGTATTGCCTTTCATATATCCGATAAAACATCCGAATACTATACTTGTAATAAGTATATATTTTGAATCAATCTTTCTTACTGCCCATGCAACCATATACCAAAGTGCCATTGCCATCATATACCACGGCTCGTCCTTGGCAGAAAGCACGTCAAAAAACGAATGCACGCCGAAGATGATATTAGGTATGTAGTTAAGTATTCTTGAAAATAAATAGAGCATCATAAAAGAGAAAAAACGCTTAATCGGCGGAGAATCGCTGTTAACGCTCCTTTTACAAAAAAGCCCGCTTATAAATACAAATGCCGGCATATGGAAGGTATAAATAACCATTGAAATTGTGCGAAACATTTGGCTTGAATCAAAATAATCAAACGAAAGATGCCCAAGCACAACCAAAAAAATCAAAAATAACTTAAGATTATCCCAAAGTGCTATTCTTTTACCCATTTTAAAACCCCAAAATCTAAAATTATATATAGATTATAGTTTAATTTATCACATAATCTGTATATTTTCAATAATAATATTCTAAATAATAAAAAATATATAATTTAATATTGAATATTTATAGATTTTATGTAATAATATTATGTAATTTTAAATTGGAATTTTATACATAAGGGTGAGAAAATGATGAATTTTGACGAACTTGCTGATTTGCTTTTTCCAAGCATAGACAAAACACCTGAATACTATGAGGAAAAATATCCGCCGAGGCAACTTAAAGAGGGCGCAAGAGTAACGAGATTTGCACCAAGTCCTACCGGATATCTCCATTTCGGAAATCTTTACACCTGCTTCGCTTCTTATCTTACTGCTAAGAACACAGGCGGAGTATTTTTTGTAAGAGTTGAGGATACAGACCAAAAAAGAAAAGTTGACGGTGCTGTTGACGCTATGCTCAAAGGTCTTGAGGTTTACACAATTAAGGCTGACGAAGGCGTTATCGGCGAAGGAAATGAAATCGGCGATTACGGACCTTATTACCAAAGCGCAAGAAAAGAAATTTACCAAACGTATGCAAAAAGCCTTGTTAAACAAGGGCTTGCGTATCCGTGCTTTTGCACTGCCGAGGAGATTGACGAAATCAGGCGACAGCAAGAGAATGATGATATAAAGGGTTATTGGGGCAAATATGCAAAGTGCCGTGACCTTTCATTTGAGCAAATAAAGCAAAACATTGAAAACGGTATGCCGTGGACATTAAGATTAAAATCACCTGGCGATATCGAAAAAAAATGTTATTTTGACGATATGATCAAGGGCAAAATTGAAATGCCTGAAAATGTTATTGACGTTGTTCTTCTTAAAACAGACGGAATTCCGACATATCACTTTGCTCATGCGATTGACGACCATTTGATGAGGACAACACACGTAACAAGAGGCGACGAATGGATTGCCTCAGTTCCTCTTCACCTTCAGCTTTTTAAGGTACTTGGCTTCAAGCCTGTTAAATACGCCCACGTTGCTCCGATTATGAAGGAGGAAAACGGCGGTAAGCGCAAGCTTTCGAAGAGGAAAGACCCTGAGGCTGCTGTTTCGTATTATTCTGAGGTTGGCTACCCTGCCGCTTCGGTAAACGAATATATGATGACAATTTTGAACTCTAACTTTGAGGATTGGAGAAGGGCAAATCAAAACGCAAGCATTTATGATTTTCCGTTTAATCTTAAAAAGATGAGTGCGTCGGGCGCATTGTTTGACTTTGTTAAGCTTACCGATATTTCCAAAAACGTTATAAGCAAAATGAGCGCCGAAGAAGTATTTGAATTATCAAATGCTTGGGCAAAGGAATATGACGAAAAGCTTGCAGCTCTTTATGCTAAGGACGAGCAATATGCAAAGGATATTCTTAATATCGACCGAGAAAACAAGAAGCCGAGAAAGGACCTCGCAAAATGGTCCGACATTCCGGATTATATCAGTTATATGTATGACGAAACGTTTACCCCTTGCTATGAGCTTTGCGGAAATGCAACAAATGAACTTGCAAAGAGCGTTCTTGAAAAATACATTGATGAAGTTAATTTAAACGATGACAAGGACGCTTGGTTTTCAAGAATTAAATCAATTTGCGAGCCGTGCGGCTGCACTCCCAACGTTAAGGAATACAAGCAAAATCCTGACAATTTCAAAGGTCACGTTGGTGACGTATCAACAATTATACGTGTTGCTTTAACAGGCAGAACTAACACTCCTGACCTTTTCTCTATCACCGCTCTTTTAGGCGAAAAGAGAGTTAAAGAAAGACTTACAAAAGCACTTGAATATTACAAGGAGAATAAATAATGGCAGAAGCAGAAAAGAACGAAGAAGTAAAAGCACCGTCAAATTTCATTCATGATTTTATTGACGAGGATTTAGCCGAAGGCAAATATTCAAAAATTCAAACACGTTTTCCTCCTGAGCCAAACGGATATCTTCATATCGGTCATGCTAAGGCAATTTGCATCAATTTCGGCGTAAAAGAAAAATACAAAGGCAAATGCAACCTCCGACTTGACGACACAAATCCGATTAAAGAGGACACTGAATATGTTGATGCCATAAAAGAGGATATCAAATGGCTCGGCTTTGATTGGGACAATCTCTACTATGCGTCGGATTATTTTGATTTCTTATATGAATGTGCAATCAAGCTTATCAAAAAGGGCAAGGCTTACGTTTGTGAGCTTTCACCTGAGCAGATGAGAGAATACAGAGGCACGCTTACCGAGCCGGGTAAAAATTCACCTTACCGTGACAGAAGCATTGATGAAAACCTTGACCTGTTTGACAGAATGACAAAGGGTGAATTTGAAGAGGGCAAAATGGTGCTTAGGGCAAAAATTGATATGGCATCTCCTAACCTCAATATGCGTGACCCTATTATTTACAGAATTATGTATGCTCACCACCACAGAACAGGCGACAAATGGTGCGTATATCCTATGTATGACTTTGCGCACCCGCTTTCAGACGCTTATGAGGGTGTTACCCATTCGCTTTGTTCGCTTGAATTTGAAAATCACAGACCGCTTTACAATTGGTTTGTAGACGAACTTATTGAGGGTGAAAAGCCAAGGCAGATTGAATTTGCAAGAATGAATCTTAACTACACACTCACCTCAAAGAGAAAGTGCTTAAAGCTTGTTCAGGACAATATTGTTTCCGGCTGGGACGACCCAAGAATGGCAACAATCAGCGGTATGAGAAGAAGAGGTTATCCTGCTGCTGCTATTCGTGATTTTTGCGAAAGAATAGGTGTGTCAAAAGCATACAGCGTTATTGATTTTGCACTTCTTGAGGCTTGCGTAAGAGATAATCTCGGCACTAACTCACCGAGAGCTATGGCTGTTATTGACCCTGTTAAGCTTGTTATTGATAATTTCCCTGAGGGCAAGGTTGAGGAAATTGAGTGTGAATATCACCCTGACCACCCTGAATACGGCACAAGGAAGATTCCGTTTACCAAAGAGCTTTGGATTGAGAAAAACGACTTTATGGTTGAGCCTATTAAGAAATACAGACGTCTTTTTGTCGGCAACGAAGTCAGACTTTACAAGGCTTATTACGTAACTTGCACAGGATATGACCTTGACGAAAACGGCGAGGTTTGCTGTGTTCACGCAACCTACGACCCTGAAACCTTTGGCGGTGACTCCCCTGACGGCAGAAAAGTTAAAGGCACAATACATTGGGTATCGGCTAAGGAAAATGTGCCTTGCGAGGTAAGACTTTATGAAAGACTTTTCAACGTTGCAAACCCAAGCGACGAGGAGGGCGTAAGCTCATTTGAAGATAACCTTAACCCCGACTCATTAAAGGTTGTAAGCGGCTATGTTGAAAAAGCGCTTGGCAACTGCGAAGTCGGCGCTAAGTATCAGTTTATGAGAAACGGATATTTTTGCAAGGATAAGGATTCAACAGACGAAAAGCCTGTATTTAACAGAACGGTTGCACTGCGTGACAGCTTTAAAATTACAAAATAACGCAGAATTTGAAATAAGGTGATTTAATTGAGTACAAGAAAAGACATAAAAAACATTGCTATCATTGCCCACGTTGACCACGGCAAGACTACCCTTGTTGATGAAATGCTCCATCAAAGCGGTATTTTCCGTGATAATGAGGCGGTGCAGGAAAGAGTTATGGACTCCAACGACCTTGAAAAAGAGCGTGGAATTACAATTCTTTCAAAAAACACTTCTATCCACTATAAAAATACAAAATCAACATTGTTGATACTCCGGGTCACGCTGATTTCGGCGGCGAGGTTGAGCGTATACTTACAATGGTTGACGGCGTAATTCTTGTTGTTGACGCATTTGAGGGTTGTATGCCGCAGACTCGTTTCGTTCTTAAAAAGGCTTTAGGCCTTAAGAAAACCCCTCTTGTAGTTGTAAACAAAATTGACCGTGACGGTGCAAGACCGCAGGAGGTTATTGACGAGGTGCTTGACCTCTTTATAGAGCTTGGTGCAGATGATGACCAAATTGATTTCCCTGTTGTTTTTGCTTCTGCAAAGGACGGTTATTCAAGCCTTGACCCTAACGTAAGAGAGGGCGATATGAGACCGCTTCTTGACGCTATTCTTAAATACATACCATCCCCGACAGGTGACCCGAACGGCCCTGCTCAAATCCTTTTCTCATCTCTTGAATATGACGATTATGTTGGCAGAATCGGCGTCGGCAGAGTTGAGAGAGGTACAATTAAGGTAAACACTCCTTATGTTCTTTGCAGGCAGGACGGCACTCAGGAAAACATTAAATTCTCTAAGATTTATCAATTTGAAGGTCTTAAAAGAGTTGACTGCGACGATGCCGAATTTGGCGATATAGTTTGCGTGGCAGGTATTGCCGACCTCAATATCGGTGAAACGGCATGCGACCCTAACTGCATTGAGCCGCTTCCTTTCGTTAAAATTGACGAGCCTACAATTTCTATGAACTTTATGGTAAACGATTCTCCTTTCGCAGGCAAGGAGGGCAAATATGTAACTTCCCGTAACCTTCGTGACAGACTTTTCAAAGAAGTTGAAACGAACGTATCAATGAGAGTTGAGGAAACAGACTCTATGGATACTTTCAAGGTATCGGGCAGAGGTGAGCTTCATCTTTCAATCCTTATTGAAACTATGAGAAGAGAAAATTACGAATTTCAGGTTTCACGTCCGCAGGTTATCCTTAAAAAGGACGAAAACGGCAGAACGCTTGAGCCTATGGAGCTTGCTATTATCGAAGTGCCTGAGGAATACGTCGGCAACGTTATGCAAAAGCTTTGCTCACGCAAGGGTGAAATTGAGAATATGGATACCCGTTCAACAGGTATGACTCACCTTGAAATTAAAATTCCGTCAAGAGGGCTTATCGGCTACCGTTCGGAATTTTTGACCGATACAAACGGCAACGGCATTATGAACCAGCTTTTCGCCGGATATGAGGAATTCAAGGGCGATATCGAAACAAGAGATCGAGGCTCAATCGTTGTTCACGAAACAGGAACTACGACAGGCTACGGTCTTTGGAACACTCAGGACCGTGGACGCCTTTTTGTAGGTCCTGGTGTTGAAGTATATGAGGGTATGATTGTCGGTGAGTGCGCTAAGGACGAGGACATCGTTTGCAACGTATGCAAGAAAAAGCATGTTACAAATACACGTGCAAGCGGCTCTGACGAGGCGTTAAAGCTTGTTCCGCCTACTACCCTTTCACTTGAGCAGAGTATGGAATTTTTGGCTGACGATGAGCTTTTGGAGGTAACTCCTAAGTCAATCCGTTTGAGAAAGACTATTCTTGACAAGTCGCTTAGACTTAAAGCAGAAAGCAGAAAAAAATAGGCTGTGATAAAGCGGCTAAACCGCGCCAAGTAAAATGAATAAACCTCTTTGCCTCCCTTGTAAAGAGAGGTGGGTGCAACTTGTTGCACTCGGAGGGATTGGAAAAAGGTCAAGGACATCGAGTCCTTGACCTTTTTGGCGCTTCCCGTTTTTTGCGAGTGGGCAGTACACACGTACAGCTCCACTCACAAGAAAACGTGATTTATCTCACTTTCTCGCAACCTATTATTTATAATCTCACATTTAATTTTTTACATTAAATGTATATTGATTAATACTATTTTATTTGTTATAATTAATATATACTTATTATAAAGGGTGGTTTATGTGAAAAAGGCATTATCAATCTTTTTATCCATTGTTATGCTTCTTACTATGAGTGCCGGGCTTAACATTACGGCAAGGGCGGAGCAAAGCGTTAAATCAAGCTTTGACGAGGCAACCGGAACGCTCACCTTTACCGGAAAAGGCACTGTCAGCGCTTCATCTTACGATTACGGAAACATTGGCGACAAAATCAGAAAAGTTATTGTAAATATCGGAATTGATGAGATTCAAAGCTATGCTTTCAGCAAGGCTGTTAAATTGCAAAGCGTAATTATTTATGACCAAACGTGTCAAATCAGTGCGCAGGGAATTTTGCCTATCGGAAAAGATGATGTTACTTTTTACGGCTTTGACAAATCGAAAACTCAGGAATGGGCTTTAAATCATAAATACCCGTTTAAATATATTTACACTATTACATTTCTCGATTATGAAAAAAAACCTATTGGCAAGCCTATCAATGCTTTAGAGGGCGAATCCGCACAAGAACTTGCTAAAAAAGCACCGGAGTTTTCATTTCCCGCAACGCACAACAGTAAAAATTCAACCGACACTTATTTTAAATGGACTCCTGATTTATCAACCGTAAGTTGCGATTACGTTTATACTGAAAAACAAATTAGAAATGCAGCCTGCATTGAAAACACAGTTATAGACAAGAAAGCAACCTGCGAAAATGAAGGTCATTACACCGTATATTGTTCAAAAACAAATACGAAATTAAGAGACGGCACTATTCCAAACGAACACGTGTTTGACAATAACGAGGAATTTTGTTTAGTTTGCCACAAGGTGAAAAATCCTAATTATACAACTACTACCACAACAACTACTACCACAACAACTTCTGCTCCTACAACGCAGCCAACCACAAAACCGACTGCAACAAAGGCTTCAAAGCCAACAAAAATGCGAAAAGGTATCCGGAAATTGGGTTGACAGCAAGTACAAAAAAGCTTCAATTTCAAAGCTTTCAAAGGGCAAAAAAGCAATAACGGTAAAGTGGAAAAAAGTAAGCACAATCAAGGGATACCAAATTCAGCTTGCAACCGACAAAAAGTTTAAAAAGAATAAAAGACAGTTACAATTTCTAAGCAGAAAACCACAAAAACCACTGTTAAAAAGCTCAAAGCCAAGAAAAAATATTACGTTCGCATTCGCACATACAAAAACGTAAAATATCAAGGAAAAACAATCAAGGTTTATTCCTCATGGTCCAAAGTAAAAACCGTAAAAACCAAATAATATTTGATTTTGCAGAGCCGTAATTTTTACGGCTTTCAGCGTGTAGAAAAAGTCCAATTACAAATTTCTACACGCTGGGAGACTTCGAGAAAGTGAGATAAATTTCGTATTTTGCGAGTGGGAGCTGTACGTTGGTACTGCCCCCGAGCAAAAGACGGAAAGTGCCAAAAGTGGCTTGAACGTAGTGTTCAAGCCACTTTTCTATAAATCCGATTTTTAAATTTTATTCGGCAAGAGCAAGCCCTTGCCCTACGTCAGCACTTTATGATAATTTAAGCACGGCACGGTTTAGCCACTTTATCGACAGTCTGAGAGCCGTAATTTTTACGGCTCTGTTTTTTATAAAAATTTTATTACACCTATTGACAATAAAAGAAAATGGTCTATAATATTAATTAGCACTCAGGTACTACGAGTGCTAATTAATATTCAAAGGGTGATATATATGAGGAAAAAGCAATTCAAAGCAGAGTCCAAAAAGCTGCTTGATATGATGATTAATTCAATTTACACTCACAAGGAAATATTTTTACGTGAGCTTATTTCCAATGCAAGCGATGCTATAGACAAGTTATATTTCAAATCTCTTACAGATGACAGCGTTAAGCTTGCAAGAGAAGATTTCAAAATTCATATTGACCTTGACAAGGAAAACAGAACTATTAAAATCAGCGATAACGGCATCGGTATGACCGGTGAAGAGCTTGAAAACAATCTCGGCACAATCGCAAAGAGCGGCTCATTCAATTTCAAAAAAGAAAACGCAGACAATGAAAAGACAGACGATATTTCGGTTATCGGTCAATTCGGCGTAGGCTTCTATTCTTCATTTATGGTTGCTGATAAGGTAGAGGTTATTTCAAAAGCATTCGGCGAGAACGTCGCTCACAAGTGGGTTTCAACGGGTGCTGACGGATATACAATCGAAGAATGTGAAAAGGAAAACGCAGGAAGCGAAATTACTCTTTATGTTAAAGAGGACACGGAAAACGAGGACTACTCAAAATACCTTGAGCAATACACAATTGATGAGCTTGTAAAGAAGTATTCCGACTACATTCGCTACCCTATCGTTATGGAAATGAGCCATCAGGTTCCCGACCCTGACAAAGAGGGTGAATACATTACAGAAGTAAGCGAAGAAACGCTTAATTCTATGGTTCCGCTTTGGAGAAAGAATAAGAGCGAAATCAAGCCTGAGGAATATAACGAATTTTACAAGCAAAAGTTTATGGATTACAACAATCCTCTGCACGTAATTCACACAAAAACAGAGGGTCAGGCTACATTTGACGCACTTCTTTACATTCCTGAAAATCCGCCTTACGATTTCTATTCAAAGGAATATGAAAAAGGCTTACAGCTTTATTCAAACGGTGTTCTTATTATGGATAAGTGCGCCGACCTTTTGCCCGATTATTTTAGCTTTGTAAAAGGTCTTGTAGACAGTGCAGACTTAAGCCTTAATATCAGCCGTGAAATGCTGCAGCACGACCATCAGCTTAAAATTATTGCTAAAGCAATTGACAAGAAAATTAAAAATGAGCTTACAAAAATGCTCAAAAACGACAGAGAAAAGTATGAAAAATTCTTCAAAACTTTTGGCTTACAGTTAAAATACGGTGTTTATGCTAACTACGGTATGGAAAAAGACGGTCTTAAGGACTTACTTTTGTTTAAAACCTCGGCTGACGAAAAGCCGACAACACTTAAGGAATACGTCGGCAGAATGGCAGAGTCGCAAAACGACATTTACTATGCTTGCGGCGATAATGAACAAAAGATTGCACTTCTTCCTCAGGTTGAGGCTGTTAAGGCAAAGGGCTATGAGGTGCTTTACTTTACCGACGAGGTTGATGAATTTGCAGTTCAAATGCTTATGGAATACGACGGCAAGCACTTTGTAAACGTTTGCAAGGATGACCTCGATTTAAGTACCGATGCCGAAAAAGAAGCAATGACAAAGAAAAACGAGGATGCAAAACAACTTCTTGATAAAATGAAAGAAGCACTTGACGGCAAGGTAACAGCAGTTAAGCTTACAAATAAACTCGGCTCACACCCTGTTTGCCTTTCAGCAGAAGGCTATGTTTCGCTTGAAATGGAAAAGGTACTTAATTCTATGCCCGGCGCTAATCAAGGTGTTAAGGCTCAGCTTGTGCTTGAGGTTAATGCAGACCATCCAATTGTTGAAAAGCTTAAGAGTGTAGATGACGATACACTTAAGAAATATACAAATCTTCTTTATTCATCAGCAAGACTTATTGCAGGGCTCGACCTTGAAAATCCTACTGAATTTTCAGACAACCTTGCTGAACTAATCGGTTGTGAATAAGCAGCCATAACCGTGCCCACGTTGAAAAAAGTTCCGTGTTATTATAAATTTCTGTGAAATTTATAATAAACACTTCGTTCCTTTCTCTTTTTCCCAAAAAGCTTACGCTTTCCGGGGGTCCACTACAAAAAAGGAATTAGAAATACGTATTTATCTACGTTTTTCTAATTCCTTTATTTTTTTATATCAATAACATTTGAAAGTTTTGTCTTAATATCCTAAAGGATACGGCGACAAAACGTTGGGCACTTTGAATTTTTAGCAAAGGGGCAGTACCAACGTACAGCTCCCTTCACTAAAAATCCAATTCTGACTACTTCTTCGCAACCGTAAAATATTATAATCATAAAACAAAAAATCCCACGGAATATTCCGTGGGATAATTTTTTATAAATCTTAAATTACTGCTCAACAGGATAAACAGAAACCATCTTTCTGTCCTTACCCATTCTTTCAAACTTAACGGTGCCGTCAACAAGAGCGAAAAGAGTGTCGTCCTTGCCGATACCAACGTTGTTGCCCGGATGAATGTGTGTTCCTCTCTGACGGTAAAGGATATTGCCTGCAAGAACAAACTGGCCGTCAGCTCTCTTAGCGCCAAGACGCTTAGACTCTGAATCTCTGCCGTTCTTTGTAGAACCCATACCTTTTTTATGAGCGAAAAGCTGTAAATCTAATTTAAGCATTATTACACCTCCGATAAATCACTTTTATGTTTTCAGGATACTGCTTGGCAAGCTCTGTTAAATGAAGCCTTAAACCCTTAAGCACATCCTGAGCCTTTGCGGAATTTTCGAGAATCATCAATTTTAAATATCCGTCATCCGACTGAGCGTCGCAATCAAGACCGATAATTTCAGTCACGGTATTTGCTGCCATTAAGCAAGCACTCGAAACAAAAGCACAAATAATGTCCTCTCCCGAATCGGCACTCATTGAATGCCCCGTTGCTTCAAAGCCGCACAAACCGTTAATTCCGCTGAAAAATTCAACATTAATCATTACGCATTAATCTTGGTGATCTCAACCTTTGTGTATGGCTGACGATGACCCTTCTTGCGTTTTTCGTCCTTCTTTGGCTTGTAAGTAAATACAGTAATCTTCTTACCCTTGCCATTCTTAAGAACCTTAGCGTCAACAGTAGCCTTAGCGCAATCCTTACCAGCCTTAAAGCTGTTGTCTGCACCGATTGCAAGAACTGTGTCGAATGTTACATTCTCTTCAGCCTGAGCATCAAGCTTTTCGATATAAAGAACATCGCCTTCAGCAACCTTGTACTGCTTACCGCCTGTAACAATAACAGCGTACATAGTCTTTTTATCTCCTTTTCAAGTCTCGCTATAATAGGCGGATACTGCGTATCTCTTGCCTGCCCATAATATGCGGTGTAAAGATTATATAATAAGTATAATAAAAAGTCAAGAGTAAATTTAACAATAATTATATTTTACTTATTAACCAGTCAGCAATGTCTTTATATACTTCCTCTTTGTCAAGCTCGTTAAGTATTTCGTGGCGGTCATTGGGATAAAGCCTAATGCTTGTATCCGTAATTTTAGCCGACTCGTATTTAAACAAAAGCTTCTCGCAAGCTTTTTTACCGCCGACAGGGTCAACCTCTCCCGACGTTATCAAAACAGGCAGTTCTTTTGAAATACCCTCGCAATTTTTATTGATTGCAATTGAATGGATAATTTTAAAGAAATCATTATAAGCCTTTGCCGTAAAGGTAAAGCCGCAAAGCTTATCGTTTACATATTTGTCAACTGCCTTTTCGTCCCTCGAAAGCCAATCATCAGGAGTTCTGTTAGGCGCAAACGCTTTATTATTTGAGCCTAAGGTCAAGCTTTCAAGAAGCTTGCTTTTGTATCTTTCGCCCTTAGTCTTGCATATTAGTGACGAAAGCATCATACCTATTTTAGCGGCGGAATCGGGAATAAAGCCCGTGCCCATAATAACTGCACCGTCAAGCTCAACGCTGTATTTAGTCAAAAACACCCTTGTAAAAAACGAGCCCATACTGTGACCGAGCATAAAAAGCGGTGTCCCGAGCCACTTATCCTTGGCAAAAAGCATAACGTTGTGCAAATCCTCGATAACAATTTTGTCACCGTCAGTTGATGCAAAAAAAGCCTAAATCATCATTTCTTTTAACGCTTTTGCCGTGGCCCAAATGGTCGTTGCCTATAACCGCAAAGCCGTTTTGAGTTAAATAATTTGCGAAATCGTCATACCTGTCAACATATTCGCACATTCCGTGAACAATTTGCAAAATTGCCCTCGGATATTCCGTATCAGGCTCCCAAATTACAGTATGAAGTTGATTTTTGCCGTCATTAGACGGAAGATATACCTCCGATTTTTTCATAAATTTTACCCCTTTTGTTGCATTATTTTGCCTCAAGCATAACAGTATGGCTGATTACGCTGAAAAACTATACAACTATACAAATGTATTTTATCATAGTTCATATATTTTTTCAATAAGGATATATATAAAAAAACATAGATATATACAAACGCATTAAATTGTCATATTTATTGCGATTTACGCCTGATATTTCCACGATATTTAACAATATTGTCATATTATTGTCAATCTGTTGTATATTATAACGAATTTTTAAATCAATCATTGACAAAAAGTTAAACAATAGTATAATAGGTGATACAGATTTTAAAAGAAATCAAATTTTTTTATATAAGAGAGGAAACCAACTATGGCAAGAGTTTACAATTTCAGTGCGGGTCCGTCAACACTTCCCGAAAAGGTGTTAAAGCAAGCGGCAGACGAGATGCTCGATTATCAGGGCTGCGGTCAGTCTGTTATGGAGATGAGCCACCGCTCAAAAGTATTTGACAAGATTATTAAGGACGCAGAGGCTCTTATGCGTGAGCTTTACAATGTGCCTGACAATTACAAGGTATTATTCCTTCAGGGCGGTGCATCTGCTCAATTTTCGGCTATTCCGCTTAACTTTATGAACGGCAGCGGCAAGGCTGATTATATTATCACAGGTCAGTGGGCTAAAAAAGCATTTGCAGAGGCTCAAAAATACGGTGACGTTGTTGCCGCAGCTTCATCTGCGGACAAAACATTTACATACATTCCAAAGACTAAGCCTGAAGATTTCCGTGAGGATGCAGACTATGTATATATTTGTATGAACAATACTATTTACGGTACTGTTTATAAAGAGCTTCCTCCTGTAGGCGACAAGTTGCTTATTGCAGACGTATCTTCATGTGCACTTTCCGAGCCGCTTGATATCAGCAAGTTCGGTATGGTTTATTTCGGCGCTCAAAAGAACGTTGCTCCGGCAGGTCTTGTTGTTGCAATTATTCGTGAGGACCTTTTAGGAAACGCAAGGGATATCACCCCTGTTATGATGAACTACAAAATTCAGGCTGACGCAGATTCACTTTATAATACCCCACCTTGTTGGACTATTTATATTTGCAAGCTTGTTCTTGAATGGATTAAAAACGATATCGGCGGCCTTGAAAAGATGAAAGAAAGAAACGAAAAGAAAGCCGCTATTCTTTACAATTTCCTTGACAATTCTAAATTATTCAAAGGCACTGTTGTTCCTGAAGACCGTTCGCTTATGAATGTACCTTTTGTTATCGGCGACGACGAGCTTGAAAAGAAATTTATTTCAGAAGCTGAGCAAAACGGATTTGTAAACCTTAAGGGCCACAGAACAGTAGGCGGTATGAGAGCTTCTATCTATAACGCAATGCCTATTGAAGGTGTTGAAAAGCTTGTTGAATTTATGGCTAAGTTTGAGGAGGAAAACAAATAATGTTTACTGTTAAAACTCTCAATAAAATATCCAATGTAGGTTTATCAAAATTTGACGAGGCTAAATACACAATTGACGACAGTGCGCAGTCACCTGATGCAATTATGGTAAGAAGTGCGGCTATGCACGATATGGAAATGCCGTCATCACTTCTCGCAATCGCAAGAGCAGGCGCAGGCGTAAACAACATTCCTATTCCAAAATGCACAGACCTCGGCATTGCAGTATTTAACACTCCGGGTGCTAATGCAAACGCCGTTAAGGAGCTTGTAATTTGCGGTTTACTCCTTTCAAGCCGTAAGGTAACTAAAGCTATTGATTGGTGCAAAACCATTAAAGACGAGGGCGACAACGTAGGCAAAACTGTCGAAAAGGGCAAGAGCGCATTTGCAGGTCCTGAAATCAAGGGTAAAACGCTTGCAGTAATCGGTCTTGGAGCTATCGGTCGCCTTGTTGCCGAAGCCGCAGTTGACCTTGGTATGAACGTTATCGGTTATGACCCATTCTTGCCGGCAGGTGTTACTCTTAAAGCAGGGATAACAGTCAACAACAATCTTGACGAAATTTTCCCTGTCGCTGATTATATCACCCTTCACGTACCGCTTACAGACGATACAAGAAAAATGATTTGCACAGAGTCTATTGATAAAATGAAAAACACAGTCAGGGTTCTCAACTTTGCACGTGGCGACCTTGCCGATTCGCAGGCAATAGTTGACGCTCTTGAAGAAGGAAAAATGGCGGCGTATGTTACGGATTTCCCATCAGCTGATATTATCGGCATTGACGGAGTTATCGCAATGCCTCACCTTGGTGCAAGCACTCCTGAAAGCGAAGAAAACTGCGCTTCAATGGGTGCTGATGAGCTTATTGATTACCTTGAAAACGGAAACATTAAAAATTCAGTAAACCTCCCTGCTGTTTCAATGGCAAAATCGGGTGTTTCAAGAATTACCGTTATTCATAAGAATCAGCCGAATATGATTGCGACAATTACAGATACAATCAGCCGTGACGGAATTAATATTGCGTCATTTGAGGATAAAAACAGAGGCGAAACTGCATACTCAATTATTGATGTTGACGAAACCCCTGCTCAAAAGGTGCTTGACGATATAACAGCAATTAACGGTGTAATCAAAGTTAGGTCTATTTACTAAAACATATTTTTAATAACAGCATAGCAAAACGGGCAGTTCGTTGTGAACTGCCCGTTTTAGACTGTCGATAAAGTGGCTAAACCGTGCCGTGCTATAAAACGAAATTCCATTCGGGGCCCCTGACAAATTGAAAATTTGGTGGGGAAAAGGAGAAAGGAACGAAGTGTTTATTATGAATTTCAAAGAAATTCATTCAAACACGGAATTTCTTTCGACGTATCGTAGGGCAAGGTCTTGCTCTTGCCGAAATAGAATCAAAAACTACATTGATAGAAAAGTGGCTTGAACGTAATGTTCAAGCCACTTTTGGCGCTTTCCGTTTTTTGCGAGTGGGCAGTACCCACGTACAGCTCCACTCACAAGAAAACGAAATTTATCTCACTTTCTCGAAGTCTTACGGCGTGTAGAAATTTGTAATTGGACTTTTTCTACACGCTGAAACGGGCAGTTCGTTGTGAACTGCCCGTTTTTTATTATATTCGTTAAATTATTTCACCGAAAATCTAAATTCCGTTGTTGTCTTAAATTTCTCGTTTGGCTCAACAAACTTAAACGGGAAATTGGAATGATTAACAGAATCAGGATAGAACTGAGTTTCAAGTGCAACGCCACGGCGGAAAGTCACTTTTGAATTGTCCTTTCCCGGATTGCCGTCCTTTGCAAGCCAACCGCCGCAATAAACCTGAATTCCGACAAGGTCGGTATAAACCTGCATCTGCCTGCCCGATGCTTCATCATAAAGCACAGCCGCCTGCGTAAGTTCGCCGATTTTTTTATCATAAAGGCAGTAGTTATTATCATAGCCTATGCCCTCAATAATTGCCCTGAAAGGCTCATCAATTTTATCGCCGATTTTATGCAAGGTTCTGAAATCCATCATAGTGCCCTCAACCAAACCAAACTCGCCAGTGGGAAGCTGGGTATCGTCGGTTTCGGTAAATTTATCGGCATTAACCTGCAAATATTCGTCTTCAACAGTTTTTGAACTATCTGCTGAAAGATTGAAATATGCGTGATTTGTCGGATTTGCAACCGTCTTTTTATCAGATAAAACAAAATATTCGATTTTGAGAGTATTGCTGTCGTCGAATGTATATTTAACGTTCATTGTGAAATTGCCGGGAAATCCATCCTGCATATCGGGTGAGAAGAAAGAAAATACAACAAAATCGTTGCCTGTTTCCTTAACCTCCCAAATATTAAAACTGAAACGACCGCCGCCGTGAAGAGTCCAAGTGCCTTGATTTTTAGGAGTGTTATACTCCACACCGTCCATAGAAAACTTTGCGTCACGTATTCTGTTAGCATATCTGCCGACTACAAGACCCTGATACCCGAGGTCGGGATTAAGATAATTATTAACATCGTCAAAGCCCAAAATAACATCGCCGAGCTTGCCGTTTTTGTCAGGTACATTAATAGAATGAATACCTGCGCCGAGAGTCATAAGCTCAACAAATGCGCCGTTTTTATTAGTGATTTTATAAATATCAACATCGCCCTTGCCGTCAAGCTTTCCAAAAAATCTTTTTTCAATACTCATAATTTTACCTCTCTTTACTTTCTCTTATCCTTTATATAAAGACCTTAAAAGCGCAATTTCTTTAGCATAGCCGTCAATATCATTCGGCGTTTCAAGATAAAACGGAAGGTTTTTAAGGCTTGGATGATTAATAATTCTTTCAATAGCGTCCTTGCCGATATAACCCTCGCCGATTTTCTCGTGCCTGTCCTTATGGGCGCCAAGCGGATTTTTAGAATCATTGAGATGTATTGCCTTGAGCCTGTCAAGACCGATTACCTTATCAAATTCCTCCAAAACGCCGTCAAGATTATTAACTACGTCATAGCCGGCATCATTAACATGGCACGTATCAAGGCAAACGCCGACTTTATCATCAAGCTCCACCTTATCAATAATTGCACGAAGTTCCTCAAAGCTTCTGCCAATCTCTGTTCCCTTGCCTGCCATGGTTTCAAGCAAAACAGTGGTAGTCATTTCAGGAAAAAGCACCTTATTAAGTGCCTCGGCTATAAGGTCAATTCCGACCTCTGCACCCTGACCCGTATGAGAACCCGGATGGAAATTATAAAGCTGATGAGGAGTATATTCCATTCTTTTTAAATCATCTAAAAATGTGTTTCTTGCAAACTCCCTTGTTTCAGGCTTAGCCGAGCAAAGATTAAGCGTATAAGGCGCATGAGCCAAAATTACGGGAAAATCATTTTCTTCCATAAGTTTTAAAAACTCATTCACGTCATTTTCGTCAATAGCCTTTGCACTTCCACCCCTCGGATTACGTGTAAAAAACTGAAAAGTGTTAGCGCCTATTTCCACAGCTTGCTTAAGCATCGCCGTATATCCCTTAGAAGCACTCAAATGTGCACCGATAGTCAACATAAGATTACCTACTTTTTATTATTTTCTTTCTTAATATCTTCTTCAGCCTTGCCGGACATAATATATTCAAGCAAATCGGCAACACAGCCCTTGTTGCAATGGCAAGCCTCAAATTTACAAATATTGTGTATAGGTGCGGGAGCTTGACCTGCACAGGCGGGAAGCCCGACTGTTTTGAGCATATCCCAGTCATTATAATAATCCCCGATTGCCGCAACATGGCTTTTATCTATGCCGAGCATATCTGCAAGTTTCATAATGCCGACACCCTTATGAGTGCCTTTTTGAAGCATTTCAATCGTGCAAACAGATGAGGACATAAAGTTAGCGTCGGGGTTCTCGTTTTTGTCAATAAATTTTTGAAGCGACTTAATTGTAAATGGATTGGACCAAAAAATAACCTTCATCCAGCCGTCTTTCGGTACATCGTCAATAGATTTAACCACTTCAAAATGAGCCTTGTCAAAATGCATTGTTGCACTTGCAAAAAGTCCGTTTTTAACAATATAAACATAATCGTCAAAATAAATTCCTATATCAACGCTTTTAAAAAGCTTGTTATATTCTTTTTCAACAAGCTTTACAAAGTCACGTCCTTTTTCCCCGATTGTGCTTCGCCAAAGCATTTTCTTTTCCTTATAATCATAAAGCCCTGCACCGTTTAAAACAACGGCAGGCTGATTAGGCGTTATTCTGTTATAATTTCTTTCAAGGCTTGACTGAAGCCTACCTGAAGCGAGAGTGAAATTACCGCCTAAATCGGTGAATTTTTTAATTGCATCATAATTTCTTTTTGGCAGCTTGCGGATTTTATTATTAAGAGTACCGTCGATATCCGATACCACAAGCCAATTTTCAAAAGTTTTTTCCATCCTAAATCCTCACGGTGTTATTGTTTTCTTTCAAGCTCTGCCAAAAAATCAGTAAAATAATCAGGCAAAGGTGAAGTAAAGTGCAAATATTCATTCGTTCTCGGATGAACAAAGCCAATCTCGCCTGCGTGAAGGCATTGACCTGAAAGCTTGGTGATAACCTTTTTAGGCCCGTAAACACTGTCGCCTGCAAGCGGATGACCGAGATAAGCCATATGAACTCTTATTTGATGAGTTCTTCCCGTTTCGAGTATGCACTTTATATGAGTAAAATTTCCGAAACGCTTCAAAACTTCATAATGAGTGATTGCGTTTCTTGAATTTTTGTAAACTACAGCCATACGCTTTCTATCCTTAGGACTTCTGCCGATAGGCTCGTTTACCGTTCCCTTATCCTCTTTAATATTTCCGTATACAACTGCCTGATATGCACGATAAAAGGAATGTTCTTTAATCTGTTCGGCAAGATGCAAATGGGAAAAATCGTTTTTTGCTACTATTAAAAGCCCCGAAGTATCCTTATCAATTCTATGAACTATTCCGGGACGTATTACACCGTTGATACCGCTTAAGCTGTTGCCGCAATGATATAAAAGTGCATTAACAAGCGTGCCCTCATAATTACCGGGAGCAGGGTGAACAACCATTCCCTTAGGCTTATTAACAACTAAAAGGTCGCCGTCCTCATACACTATATCAAGCGGTATATTTTCAGCCTTTGTTTCAAGCACACGAGGCTTTGGCACATTCACGCTGATTTCATCGCCCGCCTTGCATTTATAGCTTTTTTGAGCGATTTTGTCAAACACAAACACATTGCCGTTTTCGATAAGCTTTGATATCATACTTCTTGTTAAAAAATCGATATTTTCAGCCAAAAACTTATCTATCCTGACGCCTGAAAATTCATTTGAAACAGATAAATCAATTTTTTGGCTCATCCTTGTTCTCCTTTTTAAATATATCAAAAACAAGGTAAGCCATAAGACTTATTGTTCCCAATGTTACTGCGCAATCTGCTATATTAAACACTGCAAAATTAACAAAGGTCGGATTAATAAAATCAATTACGTAGCCAAGATAAATTCTGTCTATCAAATTGCCTATTGCACCCGACACTATAACTCCGAGTGACCAAAAAAGCCAAAGGTTGTTTTGCCCCTTGCCCTTATACATATATAATATGCAAAACAGAAGAACAACAGCGGTCAGCGCTACAAAAAACCAACGTCCCCCGTCAAACATAGAAAAAGCAACTCCTGTATTTTGAGCATAAACGAACTCAACTACACCTTTAATAAACGGCTTTGCGCCTTTACCGTAAAGACAGGCTTTTGCAAAATATTTAGTTATTTGATC
>ENA-OQHF01000406-OQHF01000406.1-human-gut-metagenome-genome-assembly--contig:-NODE-406-length-27446-cov-3.237600_pt1 | contig 27446 bp, 17 predicted proteins | sample MGYA00242559_ERZ504709 | MGnify/ENA primary metagenome ERZ504709 (study PRJEB26092, sample SAMD00036203) | human gut metagenome | host: Homo sapiens | study: EMG produced TPA metagenomics assembly of... | reverse complement strand
AGCACAACCTTGCGTCCGGTAAACATGGCAAGCTCTCCTTTTGGTGAGAAGGAAGTAAGAGCACTGGCCAATATTGAATTGGCCGACGAAGCTCCTCAGGAATATGACAAAGCTGTATTCATCAACTGGATAGACAGTATACTAACCAAACCAATGGCTCCTAATTTGGGAGAGGAGGAAAACAATCGTACGTATGGAAACGACCCGGTAGAAATACTGAATGACTGGGTAACCATTGCAGAGGACGGGTACCTGACACTTCGGTTTGCGACTCGTTGGGGCAACGGACAACCGCATTTTGTCAACCTGATCAGTACAAAGAACCCGGACAATTCTTATGAAGTAGAATTCCGCCACAATGCTTTTGGCGATACAGAGGGCAAAATGGGAGATGCACTGGTTGCTTTCAAACTGGATGAACTGACCGATACGCAAGGAGAGACTGTCAAACTGAAACTGAAATGGAATTCTTTCAGCGGAGAGAAATCGGCAGAATTTGATTACTGCACGCGAAAAGCAACCAACCCACAGGCTCAGGAAGTGACTGCCATCCGCTGTACAAAGAAGGTGAAGTAAGCTAATTTTTGAAGACAAAAAAACGCAAGTGCATTTGAACTAAAACGTACTTGCGTTTGAATCGAAACGTCTTTGCGTTTAATCTAAAACGTACTTGTGTTTAAACTAAACGTAAAGACGTTTTTTTATGCAATAAAATCCGGCTTGCGGACTATTCCACAATCAGCTGTAAATGAGCATCTCCCGTCTTTGCTTTCAGCCATTTCACGATTTTGTCACGGCTCTTTGAATCAGGCACCCGCTGACAATCAATAATGGCGTATGTCAAGGTGTCTATCCGGGAACTGTCAACCGACAGACGAAGACTCTTTGAAACGGAAAGAGTTTTGATTTCGGGGAACAAGACTTTTAATTCCTGCCCTAACTGCTTACCCATCCAGTCTGAACCGGAAAAGTCAGCCAACTGCTTACGCAGAGTATTGATTTCCTCATCCTGCTCCTTCAAGCGTTTTTCGCTGTTCCGATAGAAATCTTCCATTACCATCGACTTGATGTTGCTGATGTCTACCGCACTGCCGTCTCCCATTCCTTGGAATACTACCAGATTGGTTTTCGAAAGATTATAATCTGCCAGGCGATGCTGGGCGGCTGCAATCTGGTCTTTTGAGACTTCCTTTCCCACAAACACGACCTTTATTTCACGCTTGTCATAGGAGATTTCTCGACTTAAAATCTGAGAGTCAGGGAACTGCAATTCTTCTGCAATGAAATGGTTTGCCGCAGACTGGTAAAAGGTTTCCCCGCACAATATTATAAGTAAGGTAGACTGCCGGACACATCGTACCGATGGTTATCCAGATGATATAACGTTTACCAGCTTTTCACGAGCTTATCCACAAACTGCTTGCGCTGGAAGTGCATCACCCGCACCCCGATGTAAGTAGCTAGGCTGATGAAAACGGAGTTGATAAAATACAAATAGAAGGCACCTAAGAAATACAACAGATTACCCGTGGCAATGCCGAAACCGGCCGTACACAACGGAGGCATCAAGGCTGTAGCAATGGCTACACCAGGTATTACATTTCCCTTTTCCTTCGTGGCCAATGCCACAATACCGGCCAGACCACCCACTAAGGCTATGAACACATCGTATATGGTAGGCGAGGTACGTGCCAGCAATTCCGACTGAACTTCATCCAGCGGAGTAAAAGAAAAATAAATTGTGGCGGTCGTCACACTGAACAGCGTGGCTACCAGGTAACTTTTCAGTGAGCGTTTCATCAGCTCGAAATCGTTCAGTCCGATAGAAAGGCCCACTCCCATGATAGGTCCCATCAAAGGAGAAATCAACATGGCACCGATAATTACCGCCGTAGAATTAACATTCAACCCCAATGAAGCAATAAAGGTAGCAAAAATCAAGACCCAAAGGTTGGTTCCTTTAAACTCTACTCCACTGCGGATGGCATCTACCGTCAGCTGCTCATCTTCCTTGCTCCGGTTCAAGTCCAGATACTCATTGAAGAATTTACGAAGGAGGAATTTCCTCTTGTTCCCTAGTTCCATACTTATCCGATTTATAAATTACAATTCAGCCTATATGCCCCACCCCACATTTCTTATTTAAAGAAATGGTTGACAAATGGAAGACTCCTTAAAGGTAAATCTTTTTTGATAATAAATGCCACAAAAACCAATATTAATAAGGTGCGGTAGCTTAAACGTAACCAAAGGTTGGCGATAGGTGTTTGTTGCGACAAGACATAAAGCACCAAGGCCAAAATCAGGTAGGTGGTCATCCGCTTCAGCGGATAAGCCACAGGGTATTTTTTCTGCCCGATGAAATAGGATAACAGAGTAATCACGCCATATCCGGCTACAGATGCCCAGGCCGAAGCTACATAACCATAAGTAGGTACCAACCAGATGTTCAGGCCTAAAATCACGGCACACCCGATAAGAGAGAAATAAGCTCCCCAATAGGTTTCATCCGTCAGCTTATACCAGAAAGAAAGGTTGAAATAGATACCTTTGATTATCTCGGCCAGCATCACGATGGCTACTACGCTCAGCCCTTCCCAATAGTCGGAGGCTACCATGTACTTCAGGATGTCCATGTAACCCATCACGGCCAGAAATGCCAAAAGAGAAAAGATAAAGAAGTACTTCATGGCAGAAGAATACATCTTCTTGCTGTCAGCATCTTTATTCTTACCGAAAACAAAGGGCTCGTAGGCATAACGGAAAGCCTGGGTAAACATGGCCATAACCAATGCAACCTTACTGGTGGCGCTGTAAATACCCAGCTGTACCAGTCCCTCCGAACGGTCATCAAACAGATAGGGATAAATCATCTTATCGACCGTCTGATTGAGGATACCGACCAGCCCGAATATCAGAATCGGGAAAGAGTAGTTAATCATGCGCTTCATCAGTACCTTGTCCATACGGTAGGACACACCGCGCAGCTCGGGTATGAAGAAGAATATCTGCAAGGCCGACATAATCAGGTTGGACACGAAAATATATCCCACCAGATAATCGGGGTTATAGAACCAGCTGACGGTTTCGTGCGCATGGACATCGAGCCACGGACATACCAGCAGGAAGAAAAGATTCAGCAGAATGTTTCCTATGATGTTCAGCAACTTGATGGCCGCAAACTTGACAGGCCGCTTCTTATAACGCAGGTAGGCGAAAGGTATACACTGGAAGGAATCGAGGGCCACCACACACACCATCATGGCAATATAGTCGGGATGGTCCGGATACTCCAACAAGGCTGAGAGCGGATGCAAAAAGACCATGCACAGCACCACAAACAGCAGCGAGAGTCCTCCCACAAACAGCAGGGAATTGGCATATACCTTCTGCGCATCCTCGTCCGACTTATTGGCAAAACGGAAAAATCCCGTTTCCATACCAAAGGTCAGCAACACCAGAATCAGTGCCGTATAGGCATATACATTCGACACGACTCCATATCCTCCGGAAGCAGCAGGAAGTACTGCCGTATAGAGAGGAACCAACAAATAATTCAAAAAACGTCCTACGATACTGCTCAGTCCATAAATGGCAGTATCCTTTGCCAAAGATTTTATTCCGGCCATAATGTTTATCAATCAAACAGCGTTCTTTCGCTATTGTATTTACTTTTTCCTAAATGTTTATATGCCAGCTCTGTCACCTCTCGTCCTCTGGGGGTACGCTTCAGGAAGCCTTCTTTTATCAGGAAGGGTTCGTACACTTCTTCCAGCGTACCCGGGTCTTCACCCAAAGCTGTAGCAATGGTGGTCAGTCCCACAGGACCTCCCTTGAACTTGTCTATAATCGTGCACAGAATCTTGTTGTCTATCTCATCCAGACCATACTGGTCGATGTTCAGAGCCTCCAGTGCAAAACGGGCAATCTCCAAATCAATTCTTCCTGAACCTTTCACCTGTGCAAAGTCACGCACACGTCGCAACAAGGCATTGGCTATACGGGGGGTACCACGGCTACGGGAAGCTATCTCTCCTGCCGCATCTGCATCACACGGCACATCCAAGATGCGTGCGGAGCGCAGGATGATGCGTGAAAGTACTGAATCATCATAATACTCCAGGTGCAGGTTGATGCCGAAGCGGGCACGAAGCGGGGCTGTAAGCAAACCACTGCGTGTGGTAGCTCCCACCAACGTAAACGGATTCAGGTCAATCTGTATGCTGCGGGCTGAAGGTCCCTTGTCAATCATGATGTCGATGCGATAGTCTTCCATGGCAGAATAGAGGTATTCTTCCACTACCGGACTCAGACGGTGAATCTCATCAATAAACAGCACATCGTTCGGCTCCAGGCTGGTCAGTACTCCGGCCAAATCACCAGGTTTGTCGAGCACCGGTCCTGAAGTCACTTTAAATCCCACTCCTAATTCATTGGCAATAATGTTGCTCAGTGTGGTCTTTCCTAATCCGGGAGGGCCATGCAACAAAACATGGTCAAGCGCTTCTGCACGAAGTCTCGCCGCTTTTACAAAGATGCGCAGGTTATCCACCACCTTGTCCTGTCCGCTGAAATCTTCGAACTGAAGCGGACGAAGAGCGTTCTCAAAATCACGCTCTTTTCCGGTTGGTTTATAATCGCGTATGTCAAATTGTTCTTCCATAAATTCTTTAAAAGTATGACCACAAAAGTACGAATAAAAGAAGAATCCCCGATGAAGAATCCCGATTTTCGTTTATATATTGTATTTTTGTCTACTACAAAACCTATTAGAATAAGCTTATGACATCAGCAACAACCCAACTCAATGGTACCCACCTGATATTCTTCTCACCCACACAGACCTCGGCCAAGATTGCACGAGCTATCGGAGAAGGCATCGGCATGGGAAGAAGAATGGAAACAGACCTGACGCTGGATGAACAAACCTCCCCTATTGAAATGAACGGAGAACTGTGCGTCATCGCCGTTCCGGTATACGGTGGCCGTGTAGCCGCCACGGCACTCCAGCGCCTGCAACGACTCAAAGGCAACGGCTCACCCGCCATCCTTGTCGTGGTATATGGCAACCGTGATTACGAGGATGCCTTACTGGAGCTCCGTGACACCGCTGTCCAACTCGGTTTTGTACCTCTCACTGCAGGTGCATTCATCGGGGAACATAGTTTTAGTACACCGGAACTTCCCATTGCTGCCGGACGTCCGGATGCAGATGATTTGCAACAGGCCCGTGAGTTTGGAAAAAGCAGTCTGGAAAAATGGGAAAAACTGCAAGCTACCGGAACCCCCATCACAGAATTAACGGTAAAAGGAAATTTCCCCTACAAACAATTGACACCCGGTGCCCCCGCCTGCCCGACTTGCACAGACGGTTGTTTTGCTTGTGGAGAATGTATTGAAGTCTGCCCTACACATGCCATCCATTTCAGTGAAGACCAGAGCTCCATTGAAACAGATATTCACAAGTGTATCAAATGCTGTGCCTGCGTGAAATGCTGTCCAAACGAAGCCCGCGAGTTCAATACCCCGTTTGCTGCCATCCTTCACGAGAAGTTCAGTGCCCGCCGTCAGCCGGAATTATTCTTCTAACACAAAACTTGTTTACATGAAAGAAAGAGAAAAACGGGTACTGGTTGGCATGAGTGGCGGGATAGACAGTTCGGCTGCCTGCATCATGCTTCAGGAACAAGGGTATGAGGTAGTAGGTGTCACGATGCGTACCTGGGACGTGGCCTCTCATTTCACTCCCGGGAATGATCAGCCCAATGAAGTCATAGAAGCTCAGGAGCTGGCAGCACGTTTAGGCATCGAGCACCACGTGGCCGATGTCCGTACGGAGTTCCGGCAGGTCATCGTGCAGTATTTCATTGACGAATACATGCGCGGACGCACTCCCAACCCCTGTGTCATGTGCAATCCTTTATTTAAGGAACGGATTCTGTGTGAATGGGCAGACAAATGCAACTGTGCCTGGATTGCTACGGGGCATTACTGCCAACTGAAAGACCTCAACGGTTATCGTTACATCCTGACCGGAGACGACCCGCTGAAGGACCAGTCCTACTTCTTGTGGAAACTTCCGCAAGAAATTCTGAAACGCATAATGTTTCCTCTGGGAGGAATGACCAAAGCCAGCGTGCGCGATTATTTGGCATCCAAAGGTTTTGAAGCCAAAGCACGAGGAGGAGAAAGCATGGAAATCTGCTTCATCGAAAAAGATTACCGGGAATTCCTGAAAGAGCATTGCCCCGACATTGATGAGAGAATTGGTCCGGGATGGTTTGTGGACAGCAAAGGCCTGAAACTGGGACAGCACAAGGGATTTGCCTACTACACCATCGGTCAGCGAAAAGGTCTGGAGATTGCTTTGGGCAAACCGGCGTATGTGCTGAAAATCAATCCGGCCAAGAATACGGTCATGTTAGGGGATGCCGACCAGCTCAAAACTTACTACATGTTAGTGGAAGACTATAACGTGACCAGCCTGGAGGAGTTACTCAACTGCAAGGAGCTTTCGGTACGTATCCGCTACCGCAGCCCGCTCATTCCCTGCCGTGTAATTCTGGCTGGACAACTGGGCAACCTTATTAATCCGGTTGAGCAAGAGGCTTCCGCTATCACTCCCGGCCAGTCGGCAGTGTTCTACGAAGGGAACCGTGTACTCGGAGGCGGTTTCATCGCCTCGCAACAGGCAATTAAGAAAATAGCTGCTGAGAATGAAGCTAAATTCCTATAGCATACCACAAAAAAATGTCCGGACTGCTCACTAAAGCCATCCGGACATTTTCCATTTATAACTATCTTCTTACGGATTATTCCTTATCCCGTTCCGGCGAGAAACGCACGGGATCATCATATTGTTCCTGCAGTTTCAGCATTTCTGCCTTCAACTCGTCAACCACTGCCTCATACTCCTTCTGTCCGTACAGATTGTGCATTTCGTGCGGGTCTGCCTGCAAGTCGTACAATTCCCATGTATCAATGTCATTATAGAAATGAATCAATTTGTAACGGTCTGTACGCACTCCATAATGGCGTTTCACCATGTGCTCTGCCGGGTATTCATAGAAATGATAGTACAAAGCCTTGCGCCAGTCTTTCGGGTGTTCACCTTTCAGCAACGGCAACAAAGATACTCCGTGCATATCAGACGGAATTTCTACTCCTGCCAAATCCAGAAAAGTAGGTCCATAGTCAATGTTCTGTACCATTTCAGTAATGTCTCCCCGACGAGTGAATCCAGCCGGCAAACGCATAATCAGCGGAGTACGCATGGATTCTTCATACATGAAACGCTTGTCGAACCAACCATGTTCTCCCATATAGAATCCCTGGTCGGAAGTATACACTACCAGCGTATTCTCCAGTAATCCTTTTTCCTTCAGATAGTCCAATACGCGACCCACATTATCATCCAACGATTTCACCGTCTTCATATAGTCGCGCATGTAACGCTGGAACTTCCAGTTGGCCAAATCCTTTCCTTGAGGATTTTTCTTGTAGAAATCTTCGATAATAGGACCATAGAACTTCTCCCATGCTGCACGCTGAGCACTATCCATTCGGCCGAGGAAACTTTCATACAATGTCTTCAAACGAGAGTTTTTGTCCGGGCGAAGCATCTTCAGGTCATAAATCATATCCATGTCCTTCACGATGCTCATTTCCTGAGCGGCAGCCGCTTCACGTCCCTCATAGTCATCAAAGAAGTTATCCGGCAAAGGGAAGGTCTTGTCTTCATACAAGGCCAGATTACAAGTATCTGCCATCCAGTTGCGATGGATAGCCTTGTGGTGAATGAACAAGCAGAACGGCTTCTTGTCATCACGCTTGTGTTCCATCCAGTTGATGGCATCATCGGTAATGATGTTGGTTATGTAACCGTGCTTCTGAATGGTATCATTCTGTTGCGTAATGAAATTCGGATTATAGTAATCCCCCTGTCCCGGCACAATCTGCCAGTAATCAAACCCTGAAGGCAGACTTTCCAGGTGCCACTTTCCGATAATCGCCGTCTGATAACCGGCTTTCTGCAACAGTTTCGGGAAAGTTTGCTGTGCACTGTCGAACACACAAGTAGTATTATCATAGAACTTGTTGCCACAAGAATGCTTGCCTGTAATCATACAGGCACGGCTGGGACCACTCAACGAGTTTGCCACAAAACTGTTCGTGAAGCGCACTCCCTCATTGGCAATGCGGTCCAAATTGGGAGTTTCCATATAGCGCGTATCATAACAGCTCATCATCTGTGCCGTATGGTCATCGGTCATGATGTACACAATGTTGTATTGCTTCTTCTCTTGCTTATCAGCCTGCTGACAGGCTGTAGTTACGGCCGATAAAGCAACCATACCGGCAACGGGATAAAATTTATTCATAAGTCTACTTAGGTTATTCTATTCTTACAAAGCAGATATACGAAGCTTATAGCTCATCGGTTTCTGCGGAATCTGGTACTTCAGCATGGTTTCCGGACCACAACTAGCATTTCCTATTCCACGCAAAGCTGCATCCAGGTGAAGCACTACGTATGGACGCGGTTGCAATTCCCAAGTATGTTTGGTATTCATCAAGTCTTCATCCGTATAACGTAAAGCAGAGAAAGAAACATTACCCTGTGTCTGGATACGGATACCCTTTCCTGAAGCATCCTTCAAATCCATGCTACGCAAACCTTCCCGGTTACCCATAGACTGAGGTTTCACATACTTGCCGGTATCATTTGCATCCAGTGTGTAACGTCCCACAGGACATGCATCCTTACGGTCAACATAGTTTTCCCAAGGACCATGTGCATAATAGTCTACCTGAGTCAAAGTAGAATCCAGCAGGCAAACCAATCCACAGCGACGTAAGTTCGCAGTCTGAGGAGAGAAACGTACATCCATGTCTATTACTCCATTCGGCATAAATGTGTACACAATGTTGGTTGCACACAAAGAACCGCCACGAGAGGTACTTACCTGTACAATTCCTTTATCCACACTTACCTCACACGTACCGGCTGCATCCAGTCCGTTAGCAACTTCCTTAAACAAGTCATTCTCAATCCAGCGGTGATTATCATACAAGAAACCGCCATTATGACTGATGATTTCCTTTCCAGCCATGTTCAATTGTACCATCTGTCCGGTAGCTTTATCAAAAGCTGCACGGAGGTGCTTGTTATAAAGCATCAACAGTTTATCGGTTTCCTGAATGGTCCATTCATTTTTCTTCTTCTTAAACGTCAGTTGCGGTAAATCAGCTCTCTTCTGCAATTCAAACTGGCAAGCAGCTACTTCATGTCCAGCTTCTGCCCATACAGTAGGTGCCAACATACGTACATGTAAATTGACCATCACTTCATCACCAGCCTTCTTGGCATCTGCCAAATTTACTCCAGACAGTTTCAAATTCAGCACCGTAGAATCTCCCGGAAGAATATTTTCCAACGTCAGACTGTCTGCTCCCACAATCACTCCGTTCTTCACGCTTTCCCATTTCAGGTCAAAGCCTTTCAGCGACAAGAATGCATATTTGTTGCGTACCTGCACATTCACCAGATTGCGGGAAGCATCCGTACCCATGCACTTAAATCCGACATACTGATAAACAGCCTTCACCTCTTTCAGTTTAGGAGTTTCCTCACGCGTAGCCGGCACAATGCCGTTTGAACAGAAATTACCCTGATGAGGTCCAGGGAAATCATATCCCGTATGCAGACGATAAATGCCTTTCTTCATTTCATGAGGCTCATAAATAGCCTGGTCCACCCAGTCCCAGATAGCCCCTCCAATAGTCAGCCGTACTGCCTTCAATGCTTTCCCAGTATTCTTTCAAGTTACCGATGGCATTTCCCATGGCATGGGCATACTCACACACAAACAGCGGTTTATCGAACGCACTGACATGCTCATCCATCCAGTCCATGCTGGGATACATCTTGGAATAGAAATCACTGAAGCGGTTACCTCCGTATGATTTCCCGTCGCGCGTGCCTTCATAATGCACCGGACGGCTGTCCAGTTTCTTGGCCGCGTCATAGCAATCACGGAAGTTCGCTCCTCCTCCGGCTTCATTGCCCAGACTCCAGAAAATCACACTCGGATGATTACGGTCTCTCAATACCATCCGGTCAATACGGTCTACAAACGAAGGTATCCATGAAGGCATGTCACTGATAGACTGGTTGGCATGGTTTTCCAAGTCAGCCTCATCCATCGTGTACAGGCCATAGTAATCAAACATGGCATACATTTTAGCGGCATTCGGATAATGCGACGTACGAATCGTATTGATGTTGTTCCGCTTCATGGTCAGCACATCCCACAACATGGACTCCGTCGTCACAGCCCGTCCGTACATCGGATGCGTATCATGCCGGTTGGTTCCCTTAAAGAATACCCGCTTGCCATTCAGATAAAGCAACGAGCCCTTCACTTCGATGTCACGGAAACCGTATTTCGTAGAAAAGGCCATTTCGTCCTTTCCTCCCTGGCGCTGTATCACTTGCACAGTATACAAGGTAGGAGTTTCAGCAGTCCACAAAGACAAATCTGTCAAATCGAATGACACATTAACCGTACTTACCGGAGAAGAAGGAGCGTATTTCACAGCCACTTCCGACTCGGCTACCTTACGGCCTTCCGGATCTAACAGACGCACCAGCAGATTCTTGGTACCCTTCAGCTTGTCACGGTTATCCAAAGACAACTTCACATTCATGGTTCCACTTTTATAGTTCTTGTCTTTATCCAATAGACAAGTAATGTAATGGTCGCGCACGCTGACTTTCGGTACATTATATAAATACACATCACGGAAGATACCACTCATGCGGAACATATCCTGACATTCCAGATAAGAACCGTCACACCAGCGGAACACCTGCACAGCCAGACGATTTTCGCCCGGTTTCAGGTACTTGGTCACATCAAACTCAGCTACATTGTTTGCTCCTTGTGAATAGCCTACATATTTTCCGTTGAGATACACAAAAGCTGCACTGTAAATACCACCGAAATGAATGAAAGTACGTTTTCCATCCCAGCCTTCCGGCAAATTAAACGTACGTACATACGAACCTACCGGATTGATACCATAGTTCTTTCCGCCATCGTTAAAACCTTTACGTGCCTGAATATAAGGCGGTGTGTTGGCATGCGGGAATTCTACATTGGCATAAATCGGACGGTCGTAGCCCTGCATTTCCCAGTTAGACGGCACAGGAATGCGGTCCCATCCCGATACATCGAAATCTTCCTTATAAAAATCCAGCGGACGTTGTGAGGGTTCTGACACCCAATGGAAAGCCCATGTACCGTTCAGCAGCATATAGGCAGAGTTATGTACTTCCTCCCACGGGCGGTCATAGAAAGCCTTGTCTGCCAGCATATCTTTCTCTGAAGGATAAGGCATATACGTGGCATGACCTGCTTCCTTATTTTCTTCAAAGCGAGTTTCATCTTCCCAGTACACTTTTTCGCGTGCAGCCATACCCGCTCCTTCGGGCATAGGCACGGCGCTTACCCGTATCTGGAACAAAGAAGCTTCCATCGTTTCAGCCTTCTTTCTGTCCATCAACTGCAGACGGCCGTCCTTCTGACATACCAACATAAGCGACGGAGTATTGGCCGGAACCAGTCTCACCCCGTTTGCGGTTTCCTGTATGCTCCACAACTGCGCCTCATCACTTCCGTTTACCTCTGTAACGACCAATGCCTTATGGTCTACGTCAGCTCTCAGCGCCTTGTCTTCGAATACATTCACAAAACGGCAACTTCCCGATAACTCGTTAATGTTCCACTGCTGTTTCTGGTCGTCCTTACTCAAGGATTTCAATATCACAGACGAACCCTTATCATAGCCCAGTACCTTATTTGATACTTTTGCAGGGAATACATTATAAAGCCTGTCTTTATCGTATCTGCTTTGCGAAGATACATTCTGAGCCATCCATACCAGAAGTCCCAGGACCATCAAAAAACGATAAATTTTCATCATAACATTTGCTATATTAAAGTGGAATACATACTAAATTTCTAACTTTTCCTTTAAATCCCATCTTGGTATCTCCCAGCTGTTTCAAGGGGAAAATCAAGGTTTCCCGATACCATAATTTATCTTTTCGCTGCCACTTTTCATTGAAAACCTCTTTCACACGGCCTTCCAGTCTTTCCTGCAGCTGTCCATTTACAAACAGGGAGGTACCCTTTTCATCTCCTTCAATTCTTACTTTTGTCCATTGTCCGGCAGGCAAACGATACGCATGGAACACAAACTCATATCCATCACGACGGAAAGCAAACTTACCGGTATTCTGCCAGTTGGACACGAATTCTGAATGCGGACCTTTGAATAATATCGCATCAGCATTAGGCGTTGCATCCGGACACAATTCAAATTCCACCGCATAGGGATATCCAATTTCATCGACTTCCGTAGTCACCACTTCTGTACCTGACAAAGTCACTTCTTTTCCTGTTTCAGTCAGCGTAGTCTGTTTGTCTACCTTGGCCAACAGGTTTACCCCCGGAGCCTCAGGAGTAACCGCACAAAGCGCCATGAATTGTTCAAAAGGCACTTTATCGGCATTCTCACCTTTCCACATCTTTTCACACGCTACTTGTAACCCAGGGAAAGTACGAAGATGTACATCCTGTTCGCTGATTCCATTACCCACACGGTCGTTCCAGACCGCCAGCATCGCACCCAGGAAGTTGGGATGACGCACAGTCATCTTCGGGTCATCCTTCCGCATCATTTCCGGCATCCAGCTTTCATACAACCACTGATAGTCCAGGAAATCATGGTAATAATTTACGGCCGGAACTATATACAACAACCCGTCGCATAGATTTACGACTTTAGCTCCTGCATCCAGACAAGTCTGTACATCCATCCAGCCATGATTCCATGCACTTACCACCTTTCCCTTCAAATCCACAGGCGTATTTCCTTTCATCATGCTCAAGCTTCCCCATAAACGCGGAGTCTTGCCATATTTTGATACGAAATCAAGATAATGATTTGTAAAATGACGGAACTGCTCTGCCTCTTTCTGATTATATTCATCTGTTCCGATATGAACTTCCGGCCCTACGAACACCGGATTCTCACCCGACAAATACTCGTCAAACAGTACATCCACAAATTCGTAAACCTCCGGTTTGTATAAATCCAGGTGGTCCATACCATACTCTTTCTTATCGGCTGCCAGACGCGGATTATAATGTGTGAAAGCCAATGAATGAGCCGGCACGTCAATCTCCGGTATCACATTTACCCCATAACGTGCTGCCATAATCTGAAAATCACGGAATTCTTCTTTGGTATAAGAACCGTCCTTTGCCGTCAGCCCCGGGAAACGTTCACTTTCCAGACGGAAAGCTGCATACGTCTTGTTCCAGTCATTGTCAAAAAATTCCACAAAGCCATTGTCGTTCAAATGTACCTGCAGCTCATTCATCTTATAGAACGAAAGAATCTTGACATAATCACGCAGGTAATCCATCGTAAAAAACTTACGGCCTACATCAATCATGAATCCTCGGTTCGGATACAAAGGAAAGTCCGTAGCCCGGCCCTTCATCAACCCTTCCGGTTGGTTATGGAGCATCTGGAGCAACGTACGCGTTCCCCAGAAAACACCTTTAGAAGTAGGTGCCTCAATGGTAACCTCACCCTGAATATTCATCCGGTATCCTTCTTCACCCAAAGTTTTGTCCGGCTTACCCAAAGTCAGATAAACAGCTCCTTTTTCTTTCTTTCCTACTACGACACTATACTCCCAACCAAACATTTCCTTCAAATCCTGCACCAGGATTTCGGCCTCTCCTTTCAGTTCAATCTCTTCATCTAAAGAAACAATCACTTTTCCAGTTTCCGGAAGTACCAGTTTTCCTTTTGCCGATTTCCACTGCTGCAAGGCAGGAATCACTTGTGGCACATTCTGGCCTACAGCCATCATCAGTCCACACAACCACATCACACTACATAGAATCAGATGTCTCATTGTATCAAATTTAAAGTTTACATATTTATCTTAAGAAATAACCGTTTCTGCAGAAATCAACGACACTCATACTAAAATATTTGACTAAAGAAACGCTAAACCATGAACAAACAAAACCAGCGATTTTTCTCATACTATTTATTTAAGGATTTTAGTTTCGAATACAAAAATATGCATTTTTCTTCTCTTCATCACTTTTAAAGACTGATTTTTAAGTCTTAAAAATATCTATTAATAAGATTCGGAAATAAACGGAACATGCTTACGACCATGAAACATAGAACATTTCTGCCCTTTTTGAAAAATCCCTTTACATTTTCTACGTTTCCCTACAGAGAAACCTACGTTTTCCGAACCAGAAACATACGGTTCCGCATGGAGAAACCTATGTTTCCCTCATGGGAAACATAAAAATCTCTCCAATAAACAGAGATTTACATAAAGACATTTCAGTCTCTTCTTAGCACACTGATAAAAACAACAATTCCTTGCCTCTCCTTACACAAGGAAAAACAAGGAATCGTTATCCAGTCACGAGTTCACTTTGTATTTACTCTGTCATAAAAGTAGCTTTTATGTCATAAGAAAAAATATTTTCATATCATTACCAAACTACTTTTCCGACATAGATTTCCCCCAATTTTTATTAGGAGCAGACCCCATCCACAATTCTAATATTCCCCATGTACAAAATCTGGATGGAGCAACTGATAGAAATTATAAGCTTTCCCGTTCAACGTAGCTTTTTGTATATAACAGTTTACCTCAGAATTATGATGAGTCACAATTTTAAACTCTTTTCCAGCATAATAATCAGAATCCAGCTTTATCGTAATCTCATCAAACACCGGACTTGTGATGTCATAGCATGGATGCGAGGAAGAACCTCCGTCCAGACTAAATAATCCGATTGCCATCAAAGCACTGACACCGGCCATCTGTCCCTGGTCTTCATCATTTCCAGTATATCCCTTTTCTGGAGTGATAGCTCCATACGTTTGCTTCCCAACCTGACGTACCCAATACTGAGTAAGCCAAGGATACCCTACATGCGAAAACACATGTGCACTTGAGCAACCCGGCTGATTGGCATAACTTACATAGCTGAACAGAAAATCATCTGCTGCCGACTTTCGAAAAGCCTCATCCAATCTGACCGCCAGACTATCTTTTCCTCCCATCATACGGGCTAAACCCTGAATATCGTGCGACAGACCAAAAGTAGCCTGCCATGCATTAGCTTGAACAAACCCCTTTTCCGACAGAGGGTCCGTATGCAGCCTATCACCATTTTCACTTCGCGGTATCATTAATTTTAACTCCGGATGAAAGGAAACTTTCCAGCCCATAGAACGTTTCTGAAAATACTTTGCCTCTCTCTGTTTCTTCATTTTTAGAGCCATCTGCCCTAAACTCCAGTCTTCAAAAGCCCACTGTATGGTCAGACCGGCATCATTCGGGCAATATCCATGTTTTACATAAAAATCCAGCTCCCGGTCCATATCAAAAGCCAGCATTCCTCCTTTTTCATGATTCCTTTTCATCGCCTGAAAAGCTTTCTCCGGATTCCACTTACGATAAATGCCACGTTGGTATGCACTTGTAATCATCGAAGTAGCCGGACAACCTGTCATTATATACGTATATGCACCTACAGACGGACCACGAGGCAACAACCCTCCATTCCTGTCATATTCAAGAAATGAAGCAGAAAACTCATCCAATACAGAAGGATAGGCTAATCCCCATAATGTATTCAAATTCCATTGAGTCAGCCACAATGCATCCGAATTATACATGTGATGAATCACTTTTCCATCCTTTCCTTTTGGCAGCATACGTGACTTATACTCTGGAGAAAGTGTGTGGATACGGGTAGCTTTTCCTACTCTTGTCCCTCCCTTCAAATAATCCGGATAAGAGCCATCTATATCATCAATTTTATGCCTTCCCAGCAGCACATGCCATAAGTCCGTATAAAATTTCATCTTTTGCTGGTTGGTTCCACCTTTTACATCAATTTTACCCAACCACTCATTCCAGACAGATAATGCTTCAGTCCTCACTTGCTCAAAATCCCAATGAGGACATTCCTGGTCCATATTCTCTCTTGCATTTTCTATGCTTACATACGAAAAGGCCGTTTTCACCAAAATCTGTTCACCAGGCTTCACCCCCCCAAAATCAGCTTCTACTCCAGAAGTTGGTGACTGCTTAAAAGAAGACCCTGGTATGGTATACACCTCTGTAGAGCCGTTCATCTGAGTAATATCACATTGTCTTTCATTTCCAGTCCAACTGTTTAATGTACGAAAAGGACGTTCAAAACGGACTACAAAATAAACCCGCGCCTTATCGACTCCTCCCCATACTCTTCCTGTGGTGTCAAAATATCCCGCGATTTCCGTTTCATTTACGCGCGAAGCGTGTGCACCCACCATCGTAGAAGTAGATATATGTCCGCCAAGTCCTAGCAGGACTTTCGCCAGTGACTCTTGTGCATACGTCAGCCGATAAAATCCCACACGTTCAGTGATTGTCTGTTCTACCCATATTCCATATCTATCCAAAAATAACCGATGGTAGCCTGGCTGCACGATTTCTCCATCATGCGAAAAAGAAGAGCTCCACCCACTTTCACCTTTACGGGTATCAATCTGACCTGTTATCGGCATCAGATTCAAACCTGATATAACCCAGTCATGAATCTGAGGAAAACCTAAAACCCGGGTAGAGTTATAACTGTATCCCCCACCGCCTTGATTTATATTACGTGTCAGAGGAGCAGAGCTCATCATTCCAAAAGGAAGACTTCCGGTCACAAAAAAGAAATAACGTCCCTTGGCTGTTTCCACATAAGGATTTACCCAAGAGACATAGTCTGAATAAGATTCAGGAGAAGGCAAGACTTCTATCTCGGACAGGCCAAGATTCTCTCCTTCACCATCAGTTACCTGGAAACGTACCCAACTGACTCTTTTAGAGTCAAAATCAACCACTTTAGGTGCACCATCATTAGCAATTAAATTTACATCAATCGAAGTTCCGTCACTGAATGAAAGAGTACCTGCCGCCGTATGGCTGCTTATATCCGGACAATCATATAAAATAATCTGGCTAATGTTTACAGGGTAATCCCAATCCAATTGTACCCAGGGGAAGGGACGAACTCTGCCCCTCATATCCAGGCGGCTACCTGAACGCCATTCTCCTGTATTCAGTATACGTATAAGCCCGTCTGACACACGTGTTGCATCCATCTCCTTCCCTGCAGCTGAAGAGCAAGAGACCTTTGCCAAAGAGGCAATGTTATGAGGCGTCGCAGATAACAAAAGGGGAAACAGGCACCATAGAAAAAACAAAAATGCTTTTATCCTCATAAGACTAATTCTCGTTTCAAGTTATAATTCCTACTCAAGGGTCAATGGGTTCTGTGGGCTGAATAATTAATGACTCCTGCAACGGGAAAAATTCCATCATACGCTCATTCAGCCTTTTCCCTAAACGATAAGGTACATAACCTAATTCACGAAGACAACGTGAATCCATTCCTTCCACAAAATTTAAATGAGAAAAAGAAGACGTTACCACTGCGGCCTTTTCTACAGGAAAACCGTTACGGAACATAATACGTGCTGCATTACGAAAGTTCGTGGTAGTATGTCGCGCATGAGGCTCTATAATAATGGCACTCTCCGGAATCTGCCAAACGTCCATCAAATACTTTTTCATTTCAAAAGCCTCATTGTAAGGAGTATGATATGGATGTACTCTTCCTCCCGATACAATAATAAATGGTGCCTGATGCTGACGATACATCATGGCTGCATAGGCAGAACGAAGCTTCCCTTCTGGGCTAATAGATACATTGGGCTCCTCGGGTCCTGCGCCTAACACTAAAATGGCTGTATAAGGATAATTGTTCCATTCTGTTTGGCTAACCTGAGTATATGCCATTCTGTTTTCTGTCGAACACAGAGGCTCATAATCAATCGACTGACGGCGGTCGTTCACATCAAGCAAAGCCTTAACAGCAGCCATAGGTACAGAATAAAAAACAGGATGTGTTTTTACCTCAAATGCAATATTTTGCTGACAAGCAGGAAGAATTTCCTCGATAAACCGGCGGCTATGTATGTAAAAGCCAATAGAATCGATTTGAGGATAATGAGGTTTCCGGGCTGCTGCATACACCTCTATCGCATAGTTCATTCCTTCTGCATCTTGCTCCCAGATTTTTTTCAAGAACTCTGCCCCATTCTCTTTATACTGCTGATAGCAACCGGAAGGGATTATATGCCTTGTCAACAACCGATCAATCGGATTTCCTGGCTTATAAAGACTTGCCAATGCTTTTGCAGCTTCTGTAATCTCTTCTGCAGAGAATTTCATCGCTTCCACCCGTTCCTGCGAAGTTTTTGCCTCATGCAAACGCTCTAATTTCTTCAGCCCCATTTTTTTCAAAACAGGGTCATGACAAATCATAGAATCTACTTCACCAAATTCACGCAACAGAGCTGTAAAATAATATGCTTTATTCTCTATCTTCTCTGCAGAAATTAAATGGTATTCTCTCTGAACCTGTGCATACGAGCATAAGGAAAACAGTAAACCCAAACAGCATATACCTATCTTTTTCATCGTCTGCCCTCCTCTTTTAAATATTGCAGTAACTGCACAGGACGGTCTGTCTGAATTAATGAAGCTCCTTTTTCTAACAACCATCCCCAGCTTTCATCTTTCTGATTCAATTCCACAGCACGGTCATCATCATGCCCACCATTCAATGAAGGCCACAATCCGTTCAGCCAAATCTTAGAACCATTATCTTTCACCTTTTGAAGTAAACGTAAAACTTCCGGAGTTACTTCTGAAAAGCAGCATTCCATTGCCACAGGTTTCATCTGTCTATACCCCTCTATAAACGCCTCTGCATCAGGATTGTTCAAGTCTACAATCGGCATATAAATAACTTTGTCAAGTACATCCTCATTTTCAGCCTTGACTTTTTCATAAGCATATCCGGATTTTATTACCACCTGGTCTATAGTCTGTGTTTTTACCAATAACTTATACACTTCTTGAAAATAATCATAGCCCTTATCTATGTTTATCAGAATTTTTCCTTTTGTCAGTTCCAATACCTCCTCCAAAGTCGGAATTGGATGAAAAGTAACTCTTCCCAATCCATTTTTCAGATGAAACTTTCGCAATTCTGCCAACGTATAATCCGAAACTTTTCCCTTTCCGTCGGTCGTACGGTCTATAGTATTGTCGTGCATAATTACCAGCTGATTGTCTTTTGTCATCTTCAAATCAATCTCAATCATGTCAACTCCCATCGCAATACAATTTTGAAAGGCCTGTAATGAGTTTTCAGGTGCATTTCTCCAGTCGCCACGATGAGCCACTACCAATACTTTCTTCGTTTCATGACTCTTCAAATCTACCACAAGAGTCTTTGCACTCTCCTGAGCAGAGAGTACAAAGACTGTGCAGAGAAGAAAAATCATACAAGTAATTCTCTTCATCTTCAAATTTTATTTAATGATTAATATCCTTCGTTCTGATACATTCCTTCCGGATTCAACTTCCACTCATCATAAGGAATCGGATAATAAATATCTTTTTCATTGAAGTTCTGCAAATTGGAGATACCATAACAATTCGGATCCTTTGCATGCATATAAGTTACTAATTCATCAATCGTAAAGAAACGGAGTAAATCATACCAACGCTGATTCTCAAAAGCAAGCTCTACACGGCGCTCATGAAGAATAGCTAATTTCAGTGTCGGATATTTACTTCTGTAGTCGGTATTTTGGATAGATTCAATATAACCTGGTAATCCTGCCCTTTCACGTACCTCATCCAAATAAGGGATTGCTTTTGTTTCTTCACCCAAAGCTTCATAAACCTCAGCCATCATCAAGATAACATCGGCATAACGTAATATAATCCAATCATTGCCTCCATAAGCTAAAGTACCCGCAGCGTCACTAGTATCACGGAACTTTGTAATGCAATAAGCCATTGCTTTAGGATTATCAGCATAAACAACTGAGAATGCTTTTCGCTTATCAGTAGCTTCATATTCATTTACCAAATCCTCATTTACATAAGTTCCCTGACCTTTTGAAGGATATTGCGAATTACATGTAATACCAATTGACTGATTATCTGCCGCAATCGAAGAATGGTAATCTTTATCCCCTTGTTTATATACAATCTGGAAAAGAATTTCAGGACAAGTAGACTTGTTAGCAACAGCAAATAAACCAGTCTGTGCATTGTCATCATAAGTAACTTCATTCAGGCGATTAAACTGCTTCATTCCTAAGCACATTTCGAGATACGTTTTTGCAGAGTTTAAATATTCTTTCCGATTCTGGGTATCCAGCACATGGGCCATTGTCAAATATACTTTTCCAAGTAATCCTGCCATAGCTGCTTTATTTGCTCGCCCTTTATTACCTTCAGGCTGATGATTTGGCAAGGTACTTTTCTCAATTCCAAACTCTAAATCTTCTACTATCTGCTCATAAATCTTCTTCTTATCCTCACGGAAAGTATGCGCTTCAATTTCAGCTGGAGTAGCAAGATAAGATGTTACTAATGGAGCATCTCCCCACTTACGCACAATATCAAAATATACTAGCGCACGCACAAAACGGGCCTCAGCTTCATAATTATCTTTCTCTTTTTCATCACTAAAAGTCACAGTCTGAATACCTTTTAAAGCAAAATTTGCATTATTGACTGTTTTATACATCGCCTGCCAATGACTTTTCAAATAAGTATTACTAGGGAGTAATGAAAAGTCTGTAAACTGAAAAGGCTCACCGGCAGAAGACTGATTATCCAAACGTCCTGTATTATCTGAACGTTCCTCTGTATACATAGTACTTCCTTCGCCCATACAAGACCCTGAACGTAATGCCATATAAGCACCGTATACAGCACGTTCAACATCATTCTCAGTAGTAAAATAATTCTCTACTGGTATTTTATTAGGATTATCTTCTGACAGAAAATCTTCACACGAAGTTAAATTAAGTCCAACTGCCAGAATTGCAGTAAATAATATTGTTTTTTCATTGTGTAATCTCTTAGAATGTTAATTGAAGTCCCATATTATATGCTCTCACCAATGGATATTTTCCATAATCTACCCCCGGAGTCAAATTCGCACCGTCATTATAATCTACCTCTGGATTGTATCCCTTATATTTGCTAATAGTAAACAAATTATCAGCTGCCACATATACTCGTAAGTTGCTAATTACTCCTTTTGACCAATTCTTTACATTGGAGAATGTATAACCTACGCTAATGTTTGTACATCTGAAAAAACGAACCATCCTGCAAATAGAAAGTAGACAAACGAGTACTATTACTCTGTGTTCCATCCACGAAGATGCTTTAATAAACCCTAACCATTTCCTGGATTTCTACATCACGATAACGCTGGTCTGCTTCCACATATTGATTACCAGAACCTTCCATATTAAATAAATAGTAATCTTGTCCATCCAATACTTTATTTCCGTATGAGCCATTGAAAGAAGCACTCATATCAAAATCTTTATAACTTCCACTCAGGTTTAGTCCATAAGTAAATTTCGGATGAGGATTACCAATCACTGTTTTATCATTGTCATCTACAACCCCATCTCCATTTACATCTTCAAAATAAATGTCGCCCGGTTGGAGCGCAATAGATTGTGACAATGAACGAGCCGGACCTTTTAATTTATATCCTTCAGGGAATTTATTTCCATTTGCTTTATAAACAGCATCATCGGCCTGAATTCCAGCCATATCTGCTTCTGTAACCATTCCAATTACCTTAAACCCATAAAACATTCCAATAGGCTGTCCCTCCATTGTAATATGAGTTTTATAAGAACGTTCTGCACCATTAGTAATAATGGTATTGCCACCATCTAATTCCAATACTTTATTACGGTTAACAGAAATGTTACCACTAATATTAAAACTATAATCTTTTCCACTCAATACTCTACCATCTACTTGAATATCACATCCCGTATTACGAATCTTAGAATTCGGAAGATTTGTGAGCATAGAAGTTGCACCAGAAATTGCAGATACAGGCTGCTCGAACAACAAATCTTGAGTATGACTCAAATAATAGTTGGCAGAAATCGCCAAACGATTATTAAACAAGCCCAAATCCACACCTACGTTATATTGAGAAGTTGACTCCCAGCCAATCGCATTATCTTTTACTCCACCTGGATACATAGCTGATACAATCGTTCCATTTCCAATCACAGTCCCAGATGGAGAATTCATTACTGCAGCATATTGATAATTACCAATATTGTTATTTCCACTCATACCCCAACTTGCTCTCACTTTCAATGAAGAACTATCACCAAAAGCAGCTTTATAAAATCTTCATTTGAAACAGTCCAAGCCGCAGAGATTGATGGGAAGTATCCCCAACGATTTTCAGGGCCAAACAAAGAAGAAGCATCACCTCGGAATGAAGCAGTTAAATAGTACTTATTTGCAAAATTGTAATTCAAACGTGTAAAATAAGAAATCATTGTCCAGTTTGATTTTGAAGTACTATTTAATGTAATATCACTAGGATCAGCACCATGACCTGTCACTTCTGTAATATTGATCATCCTGATAACCAGTAGCTTTTACTCCCAAAATATCATACATATTTTTTTGAATAGAATAACCTGCAACACCACTGAAATTATGTACCTGATTCCAGCTCTTATTATAGTTTGCTGTAAATTCAGCCAAATAATCTGATTGCAAAGAAGTTCTTGCTATAGAATTAGCCGCAGCTTTGGCCTGATCTGTTCCTGGTAAATTTGCCCCGGATGATAAACTGGTAGGACGATAAAACTCGTATTTTTCACTATAATTATACATTCCTAAATTTGCCTTCAAGAATAAATCTTTCAACGGTTCATAACTTGCTGTCAAATTATATGTATTACGTACTCCGTTTCTTCTGATTTTTGTTTCCGTAGCTAATGCTACCGGATTCTCAATCTGCTGGAATCCATAATTACTTGAATAACTTGTCATCTCACCTTTTACCAATTGACCATTTTCATCATAGCAACGGAAAATCGGTGCATAAATCAAAGCCCCAAGAATCGGTCCATGATCAAAACGCCCTTCTTCCACTTCTCGATTCCAGTTAGATGTATTGGAAAAATTAGCTCCTACCTTAAACTTAGAGCTTACTTGTATATCTAAGTTTCCACGTAAATTCAGGCGACGTTGTCCCGTAGAAAGAATAATACCTTCCTGATTCTGATAAGCTGCACTAACTTCATAACGAATTTTATCTGTACCCCCATTTACAGAGATATGATGACGCTGTGAAGGAGCATTACGATACAACTCATCTTGCCAGTCTGTATCATATTCCGGTGTGATTACACGCTGATTCTCAAAATCATATAAAAATTCTGGAATCATAGCTGCACTATTACTAGAACCTAAACGCTGTGCACGTACATCATTCGTATCACTAAAGTAAGCATCATCCCATGCTTTTCCTGCATTAACCATGAAATTTTTATATGCATTATTACGTCCATCAACAACCAAATCTGCAAATTGTGCAGAATTCAATAATTTCACTTTTTTGGCCAGCTGATTTACACTAAACTGAAAATTATAGTTTACCTTCGCTTTTCCCTCTTTTCCACGCTTAGTTGTAATCAACACAACACCACCAGCTGCACGTGAACCATAAATAGCTGCCGAGGCTGCATCCTTCAAGACTTCAATAGACTCGATATCTTCAGGACTCAACATCAAATCTTCATTGGAAGGATAACCATCTATAACATATAACGGGTCAGAGCTCGCATTAATAGAGGCCACACCACGTACACGTATTTTTGTACTCTGATAAGGTGCACCACTTACCTGAGCAATCTGTACACCAGAGACCTTTCCGACCAAACTTTGCCCAACTGTAGGTGTAGTTACGTTTAACTCTTTTGACTTGATGCTGGAAACAGCTCCCACCACATCTGTTTTACGCATGGTCTGATAACCTACTACCACAACCTCATCCATTGTTTTAGAATCCTCAACCAATACAATATGCAGATTATCTCCCTTTTTCGGTTTTATACGCTGTGTGGTATAACCGATATAAGATATTTCCAGCGTATGTTCATAGCTCTGTACATCTAATCTGAACTTTCCATCCACATCCGTTACCGTTCCATTTTGAGTTCCCTTCTCAAAAATACTGGCACCGATTACGGCCTCTCCATTTTGGTCGACAACAAGACCTTGAACCCAATCATCTTCAAAAATTTTAGCCTGAGCAGAATTCGTAAAAAATCCTGTCATACAGACAATTAAACAAAACAATCTAATTACTTTTTTCATAACCTGTTAATAGAATAAAATTTCTGTGCAAAAGTATGAGGGGGGCATTGCACAATGATTGCAGGTTAATTAAAACTATGGCACAATAAGGTTACAAAAAGATTTCGACTACTCCATAAATTCTTATAAACACATTCACCGGATTCTACCTTCAAAGTTTTGAAACCAATATATCTTAAACCCATCCCGAAAAATTCGCTTCGTACGCCTCAAAAAAGAATAATTTCCAAATAAATCGTATCTTTGCACATCGTAAGGTTGCAACTTAGAATAAACTATATACGTATATGGAAAAGAACTTTAAACGGACGACCGTTACATCGGCTCTGCCATACGCCAACGGTCCGGTCCATATCGGCCATCTGGCAGGGGTTTATGTGCCGGCCGATATTTACGTGCGCTATCTGCGCCTGAAAAAAGAAGACGTGCTCTTTATCGGAGGTTCGGATGAACATGGAGTGCCCATCACTATCCGCGCTAAAAAAGAAGGTGTAACCCCACAGGATATTGTGGACCGTTATCACACCCTCATTAAGGATTCTTTTAAAGAATTCGGTATTTCATTCGATGTGTACGGACGTACCTCTTCACCTACTCACCATCAGTTAGCATCTGACTTTTTCCGTAAATTGTATGACAAGCATGAGTTTATCGAAAAAACTTCCATGCAATATTATGACGAGGAAGCTCACACATTCTTAGCTGACCGTTACATTACGGGAGAATGCCCTCGCTGCCATGCAGAAGGTGCTTACGGTGACCAGTGTGAAAAATGTGGAAGTACACTTTCTCCCACAGAACTGATTAACCCGAAAAGTGCCATCAGCGGAAGCCAGCCTGTCATGAAGGAAACCAAACACTGGTATTTGCCACTTGACAAACACGAAGGCTGGTTGCGCAAATGGATTCTGGAAGACCACAAGGAATGGCGTCCGAATGTGTACGGACAGTGCAAGAGCTGGCTGGATATGGGGCTGCAGCCTCGTGCCGTGAGCCGCGACCTTGACTGGGGTATTCCGGTTCCGGTAGAAGGTGCAGAAGGAAAAGTATTGTATGTATGGTTCGATGCACCTATCGGCTATATCTCTAATACAAAAGAGCTGTTGCCCGATTCATGGGAGAAATGGTGGAAAGACCCTGAAACACGCCTGATTCATTTCATTGGAAAAGATAACATCGTGTTCCACTGTATCGTATTCCCGGCCATGTTGAAGGCAGAAGGAAGCTACATTCTTCCGGACAACGTGCCTTCTAACGAGTTCCTGAACCTGGAAGGTGACAAGATTTCAACATCACGCAACTGGGCAGTATGGTTGCACGAGTACCTGCAGGATTTCCCTGGCAAACAGGATGTATTGCGCTACGTGCTGACTGCTAACGCTCCGGAAACTAAGGACAACGACTTTACATGGAAAGATTTCCAGGCTCGTAACAACAACGAACTGGTAGCAGTATACGGTAACTTCGTAAACCGTGCCCTGGTGCTGACTCACAAATATTTCGATGGAAAGGTTCCGGCTTGTGGTGAATTGAACGACTACGACCGTGAAACACTGAAGGAATTTGCCGACGTAAAAGAAGAAGTAGAAAAACTGCTGAACGTGTTCAAATTCCGCGACGCACAGAAAGAAGCCATGAACCTGGCCCGCATCGGAAACAAATACCTGGCAGATACAGAACCATGGAAACTGGCTAAAACCGACATGGCACGTGTGGCTACCATCCTGAACATTTCATTGCAGTTGGTTGCCAACCTGGCCATTGCTTTTGAACCGTTCCTGCCGTTCAGTTCTGAAAAACTGCGCAAGATGCTGAACATGGAAAGCTTCGACTGGGAACAGCTGGGACGTACAGACTTGCTGGCAGAAGGCCATCAGCTGAACAAGCCTGAACTGTTGTTCGAAAAGATTGAAGACGACGTTATTCAGGCACAGGTAGATAAATTGCTGGCTACCAAGAAGGCCAACGAAGCAGCCAATTACAAGGCTAATCCGATTAAACCGACCATTGCTTTCGAAGAATTTGAGAAACTCGACATCCGTGTAGGTACTGTATTGGAATGCGAAAATGTACCTAAGATGAAGAAGCTGCTGAAATTCAAGATTGCCGACGGACTGGAGAACCGTACCATTGTCAGCGGTATTGCTCAGCATTACAAACCGGAAGACTTGGTAGGCAAGCAAGTGCTGTTTATCGCCAACTTAGCTCCTCGTCAGTTCAAAAACGGCCTGGTGAGCGAAGGTATGATTCTCAGCGCAGAAAACTTTGACGGTTCATTGTCCGTTACCACTACTTTGAACGAAGTAAAACCAGGAAGCGAAGTAAAATAATCTACTTTAAATAATTAAAGAAATTGAGAATGAGCGGATAAGAGAATCCCGCCATTCTCAATTTTCTTTTCCTCATAAACTCCACACAATCCTCAAATATGGCAGAGTCACTTAAAGAAAAAACGGCGAAAGGCTTGTTTTGGAGTGGCATCAATAACGGTGCTATGCAGCTCTTGAACCTGATATTCGGAATCGTGACTTCACGCATTCTGAATGATACCGATTACGGTATGATAGGTATGCTGAGTATCTTTTCTCTCATTGCAGCATCTCTTCAGGAAAGCGGATTCACTTCGGCACTTGCCAACAAGAAAGAAATCCGCCACGAAGATTACAACGCTGTATTCTGGTTCAGCAGCGCCATAAGTGTCACACTCTACCTCATCTTGTTTTTCTGTGCCCCATCTGATAGCCGATTTCTACGACAATGAAAATCTGATTCCTCTGGCTCGATATGCTTTTTTTAGGCTTTGTTATTTCCAGCCTGGGCATTTCACAGAACGCTTATTTGTTCCGCAACCTGATGGTCAAACAAAAAAGCCATTGCCAGCATCAGCGGACTAGCCGTTTCAGGCATCGTAGGAATCATTATGGCCTGCTTGGGATGTTCTTACTGGAGCATTGCAACACAAAGCATTGTCTACATCAGCGTCCTGAACATCTGCCTGTGGAGTTTTTCACCCTGGAGACCCACCCTGAAATTCAGTTTC
>ENA-OQHF01000403-OQHF01000403.1-human-gut-metagenome-genome-assembly--contig:-NODE-403-length-27494-cov-5.303833_pt1 | contig 27494 bp, 27 predicted proteins | sample MGYA00242559_ERZ504709 | MGnify/ENA primary metagenome ERZ504709 (study PRJEB26092, sample SAMD00036203) | human gut metagenome | host: Homo sapiens | study: EMG produced TPA metagenomics assembly of... | reverse complement strand
TTCCATTCTTCATCTGTTAACTCATATCGTCTCAACATAGTGAACACCCCTTTTTCTTTATTTTATCATGAAAAAGGGAAATGAAACATGCGTTTTGTGCAATTTTTATTTTTCAAACACGCTCTAGTTGCTATTCTGTGCCAGAAAAATTTTTTACGGATGATGCATACTCGGATGGGGTCATTCGGGTAAATTTTTTGAATTGCAAAGAAAAATACTGGTAGGAGGAATAGCCCAGCATATCGGAAATCTGAGTGTAGTTATATCGCCTCTGGCGGATCATTTTCTGGGCGGTTTCGATTTTCAGGCGGCAGAAGTAGTCGATAACGCCGCAGCCTGTTTTTTCATGAAACATTTTCTGCAATTGTGAACGCCCTACAGAATTTTCCTTGCAGATCTGAACAACCGACAGATGCTCAGAAAGATTTCGCTGTAGATACTGTATGATTTCCTGGAAGACTTCATCGGTATCTCTGCGGATCATCGGATGATCGCTGAATGGCGGGCTGGCAACCGGATCAATAGCAGGCGGTGTGCTGTAGCGACGCTGCAGACTGATCAGAAGCAGTTCAAGCGACAAAAAAATAATCTGTTCACTGCCGAAATCATGAACGGAATTGCGTTCCAGCAGGCAGATGTTAGGATTGTTTAATGGTGTATAAAAAGTTTTTCTGGTTTCAGAGATAATCTGCCCCAGATAAAACCGTTCGTTCTGATTCAGAGATACCCGGCAATTTTCAAAGAACTTCATGCAGGGATTTGTGCATTCAAAAGAAACTACGACGAGATTCGGAGAAGTTTCTCCGTCTCCCCGCAATGCATGAAATTCATTTGGCTTATGAAAAATCATCTCATTAGAAGCAAGAAGGACTTCTTTATCACCCGCGGTCACGAAAAGATTGCCGCTGTCTACGAAGACAAATTCCCAAAAATCGTGAGATTCCCCGTCAAATACATAGTCTTTCATATATTCAAAATAGTGAATGGAATAGATCTTGCGAATATGAAGATCTTCCCTCAGAGTAATACTTTCGTAATTTGGCATTCTTGTCACCTCAGAAGTTATGAATACTAACAATACTTGTAACTGTTCGATATCTTTATAATTACAAGATAAAACAATTTCCATTATTATAGCATAAATAAAACAAAAGACAAAAGAAATTAGAATCAAAATCCAGGCGGTAGGAGTTGACAAAACTACTTTTTTTTCATAAACTATAAGGCAGAAAGCATGAGAAAAGCGAAGAACGGAAAGAGTATCTGAAAGAGGAACCACAGAGAGGGACAGTCACTGGCTGGAAGCAGTCCCGGGGAATCGTCGGTGAAGTGCATCCGGGAGCTGATACGGTGAAATAGAGTAGCCGGATCCGCAGGCAGGCGTTAAGGGCAGAAAGTGGAAGACGGATCCGGAAGATACGTCTTCAAAAAGAGTGGAACCACGGATGACTTCGTCTCTTATTGAGACAGTCATCCTTTTTTCTGTTTACAGAAAATAAAATGGAGGGGAACAATGAGTTTTATCAGTCATATCAAAGAAGAGTTCCAGGTGATTCAGGAACGAGACCCGGCAATCAAGACACCTTTGGAAGTGCTGTTATATCCGAGCTTTCGGGTGATGATCAAATACAGACGGGCACACAAATTATATCTGAAAGGTCATTACTTTCTGGCACGGTGGATCTCTCAGCGTGCAGCCAGAAAGACCGGGATTGAGATTCATCCGGGCGCTACGATTGGAAAAGGACTGTTCATTGACCATGGAAGCGGTGTGATCATTGGAGAAACTACGATCATTGGCGATAATGTAACCTTATATCAGGGTGTTACCCTGGGGGGGAACGGAAAAGAAACCGGCAAGCGGCACCCGACTCTGGAAGACAACGTTATGGTGAGCGCAGGAGCAAAAATCATCGGTTCTTTCACTGTCGGAGCCAACTCCAAGATCGGAGCCGGATCTGTTGTGATCGAGGAGGTGCCACCGAACTGTACCGTAGTAGGTATTCCGGGACGTGTGGTTCGTCAGAAAAATATGAAAGTACCGAGAACCAGTATGGATCACTGTCATCTGCCGGATCCGGTGCTGGATGATCTGAAAACGTTGCAGAAGGAATACACGGAAGTGACCAACCGATTGCTGGAAGTGGAAAAAGAACTTCGTTTTATCAAAAATAAAAAAGGAGAATAATAAGATGAAACTGTATAATACACTGACAAAGAAAAAAGAAGAATTCGTACCATTACAGGAAGGTAAGGTTACCATGTATGTCTGTGGACCTACGGTATATAACTTTATCCATATCGGTAACGCCCGTCCGATGATTGTTTTCGACACCGTGCGCCGTTATATGGAATATAAGGGATATGAAGTAAATTTCGTATCTAATTTTACTGATGTAGACGATAAAATCATCAAAAAATCCATCGAAGAAGGCGTAAGTGCAGAAGAAGTCTCAGAACGTTATATCAAAGAATGTAAAAAAGATATGGCGGATATGAATGTAAAACCGGCCACTACCCACCCACAGGCAACGCAGGAGATCGATGGTATGATTGCCATGATCGAAACACTGATGGAAAAAGGATATGCGTATGATGTAAACGGAACGGTATACTTCCGTACCAGAAAGTTTGAAGAATATGGAAAATTATCCCACAAAAATCTGGATGATCTGAGATCCGGTAATCGTTCTCTTCTGGTGTCCGGCGAAGATCAGAAAGAAGATCCGCTGGATTTCGTCCTGTGGAAACCGAAAAAAGAAGGAGAACCTTTCTGGGTATCTCCATGGGGTGAAGGACGTCCGGGATGGCACATCGAGTGTTCTGTGATGGCAAAAAAATATCTGGGTGAGGAAATCGATATTCATGCCGGTGGGGAGGATCTGATTTTCCCGCACCATGAAAATGAGATCGCGCAGAGCGAGTGCTGTAACGGAAAGACTTTTGCTCATTACTGGCTGCATAATGGTTTCCTGAATATTGATAACCGCAAAATGTCCAAATCCCTGGGCAACTTCTTTACCGTAAGAGAAATCGGTGAACAGTATGATCTCCAGGTGCTGAGATTCTTCATGTTAAGCGCACATTACAGAAGCCCGATCAACTTCAGCAGAGAGATCATGGAATCTTCTAAGAATGCTCTGGAACGTATTATGACTGCAGTTTCCAATCTGACACATCTTGCACAGGAAGCAACAGTGGATGTTTTGTCAGATGCAGAGGAAAAACTGCTTGCAGAGATTCCTGTGTACCGCAAAAAATTAGAAGATGCCATGGATGATGATCTGAATACCGCAGATGCAATCTCTGCAATCTTTGAACTTGTTAAATTTGCCAATACCAATGCAAATGATGCTTCTTCCGGAGCATTTGTCACAGCACTGAAAAAGGAGATTGTTGCATTAAGTGATGTACTGGGCCTTCAGGTAGAAAAGAAAGAAGAAAATCTGGACGCTGAGATCGAAAAAATGATCGAAGAACGTCAGGCAGCAAGAAAAGCCAGAGACTTCAAACGTGCCGATGAGATCCGTGATGAACTGCTGGCACAGGGAATTATTCTGGAAGATACCAGAGAGGGCGTAAAATGGAAACGAGCATAACATATCTGAAAGAACAGTTTCAGTTGAAGGATCCGGATATCCGTTCTTACTCTCCGCTGACACTTGCCTATATCGGAGACGGGATCTATGAGTTATATATCCGCACCATCCTGATCAAACAGGGCAACTGCCAGGTGAATAAGTTGCATAAACAGGCAAGCCGGTTGGTAAAAGCTCAGGCACAGTCGGAGATGGTGCAGGTGCTGGAGCTACATTTTACCCAGGAAGAAGAAGCAGTCTACAAGAGAGGTCGAAATGCAAAGTCCTACACTACAGCGAAGAATGCAACTACAGGGGATTATCGCCGTGCGACGGGATTTGAGGCGGTTATGGGGTATCTGTATCTGACGGATCAGTACTGCAGAATGATTGATCTGATCAAAATGGGATTGGAGGCACTGAAAGATGGAAAATAAAATCGAAGGAAGAAACGCGGTTTTAGAGGCATTACGCGCGGGAAAACCGATTGACAAATTATATGTTCTGGATGGATGTCCGGACGGACCGGTGAGAACCATTATCCGGGAAGCAAAAAAAGGCGATACGATCATCAATTATGTAAAAAAAGAACGCCTGGATCAGTTATCTGAAACGGGTCATCACCAGGGTGTTATTGCGATGGCGGCTTCGTACGAGTATGCTACAGTGGAAGATATTCTGGAAAAAGCCAGGGAAAAAGGGGAAGCTCCTTTTATTTTCGTACTGGATAATATCGAAGATCCGCATAATCTGGGAGCTATGATCCGAACAGCGAATCTGGCAGGTGCACACGGCGTAATCATTCCAAAAACGAAGAGCAGTGGGGCTTACCCCGACTGTTGCCCGTACTTCAGCAGGGGCAATCAATTATACACCGGTTGCAAAAGTAACCAATTTAAAACAGACCATGGAACAACTGAAAAAAAGAAGGCATGTGGTTCGTATGTGCAGATATGGACGGTACGCCGTATTATCAGATGGATCTGAAAGGACCGATGGGTCTGGTAATCGGAAACGAAGGAGAAGGAGTCAGCAGATTAATCAAAGAAACCTGTGATTTTGTAGCCTCGATTCCGATGAAAGGAGATATTGATTCCCTGAATGCTTCTGTGGCAGCAGGGGTTCTGGCTTTTGAGATCGCCCGTCAGCGTGGATAACAGTGAGGAAAACAGGATGAAGGAATATACAGAGTACACAGACGAGGAACTGGTGGAACTGCTTCGGCAGGGGGATACAGAGGTTATGGATTATCTGCTGGAAAAATACAAGTTTGTTGTACGCCAGAAAGCCCGTGTTCTCTATCTTGCAGGAGGAGAAGCGGATGATCTGATTCAGGAAGGAATGATCGGACTCTTCAAAGCGATCCGGGATTATCGCGGGGATAAAGAGGCTTCTTTTTATACGTTTGCCCAACTGTGTGTGGACCGGCAGATGTATAATGCCATCCAGTCATCCACCAGGCAGAAACATCAGCCACTGAACTCCTATATTTCTATGAATGGAGAAGAATGGGAAACACAGATGGGCAGTAAAACAGAACAGAGTCCTGAGACAATCATTATTGCACAGGAAAATGCCGTGCAGATGGAAGAAAAAATCAGAAAACAGCTAAGTACTTTTGAAAATGAAGTTCTGACACTTTATCTGGATGGAAATAATTATCAGCAGATTGGTGAAAAGATGAACAAATCATCCAAGTCCATTGACAATGCTCTGCAACGAATCAAGGGTAAGGTCCGGGAGAGTCTTGGCAGGAAAAAATAAAATATTTAAAAAAATCTGAAAAATATGAAAATTATGCTTGACTTTTTCCGGAGCTTTTGCTAAACTATCTAACTGTAGCGGACAGATAAAAACGCTGCAGATGCTGATGTGGCTCAGAGGTAGAGCACTTCCTTGGTAAGGAAGGGGTCACGGGTTCAATTCCCGTCATCAGCTTACAAAGCTCCTTGAAGTGATTCAGGGAGCTTTTTTGACTTACAGGAATTGTTTTCTGTAAAGCAAAAATGTTTTTATGAAGATCCGGTAAAGGATATAACGGGGAAAGAAAGGAGAAGATATTTTATGGTAAGAAAAACAAAGGTAGCAGTCGTAGAACATCCGCGTGGAGGAGAAGGCAGTGTGGAATTTCACCACATTGTATCTGAAGAAGAACTGAACGGACACGGTTCCATGTATGCCATGGCAGTACTTCGTCCGCACAGCAGCGTTGGCTGGCATCAGCATGTGGGGAATACAGAACCTTATTTCATTTTAAAGGGGAAAGGGGTATTTGTGGACAATGATGGTACAAGAACAGAGGTAGAGCCTGGAGATGTATGTGTGATCGAAGTGGGACAGAGCCATTCTCTGGAGAATCCAAATGACGAAGAACTGGTATTTATGGCGTTAGTTTACAATGCATAAACAGACATATCGGTACGAGGCAATCAAATATCCGTCTAACGAAGATGTGTTTTTCAATGTCCTGTGGCACAACAGGGATTACACTGCACCTCACTGGCATAACGGGCTTGAGATTCTGTATCTGCTGGAGGGAAGTGAAGACTGTTATCTGGGAGAGGAAGAATGCATCCGGATGAAAAAAGGAGATTTTCTGGTAATTAATTCCCGGGTGGTACACAGTGTTCAGTGTCCACGACAGTGTAAGGAGATGCTGATACAGATCCCTTATCCGATGATGAAACGGTTTATTCCTCAGATCGACGGGCTGGAATTTGTCTGTGAAAAGATCACCGGAAGAAAGCACCGGATGGATACGTTTATGGTGGAGAGAGCACTGAGTGCTCTTGCAGAACTGCATCCTTTTCGGTCGCCGGAAGAAACTCTGGAGTTCTACAGCCAGATGTATCATCTGCTGGCTGTACTGGTAAAAGACTTCAGCGTATCGGTTACTTCTGATAAGATGGAAATATCAGAAAAATATATGGAACGACTGGGAATGATCACTTCATATGTGAAGGAACATTATACGGAAGAAATTTCGCTGCAGGAGATTGCACGGCTGGTTTCTCTGAATCCGGATTATTTCACGCGATTTTTTAAGAAATATATGGGCATGACATTTCTGGATTATGTGAATTCGGTGAGAATGGAACATGTTGTCAGAGATTTGCAGAGAACAGATCTGAGTGTCCAGAAGCTGCTGGAGATTCATGGTTTCACTAATTATAAATTATTTATGAAAATGTACAAATCCAGGTTTGAGAGTACACCGGGAAAGATGCGAAGATACCGGAAAGAACAGAAGATAGAAGATTAACAGACGAAAGAGATCTGCCGGCAAAGAACCGGAAGATCTCTTTTAAAGTTGCGTTGCATATCAATAATTGATCCGGTGGATCAATTTTGATTTCCTCCGGGAAGATAGGACGGTTGTAGTTGTATGGGGATGTGGTTACTGTGGGGAAACTTTGCTCTGATCGACTTTACGTTGTGGGTCAGTTCGATTATAATGGAAAAAGGTAACTGTTCAGTAACTTCACAGTTACGGAAAAAGATCAAAGGGAAATATGCGGGGAAAGAAAAGGGGAGAAAGAAATTATGAGTGAAATAACAGAACAAAATCAGGATCGGCTGATCATCGTGATTCCGGCATATAACGAGGAAGAAAACATAGAAAATGTAGTAGCACAGTGGCATCCCATCGTGGAAAAAACAGGAGGGGACAGTCGACTGTTTGTCATCAATGACGGAAGTACAGATCGGACGCAGGAGGAACTGGATCAGCTGCAGGGAAGATATCCGCAGCTTCGCACGGTAAAAAAAGAAAACCAGGGACACGGTGCCACTATTTTATATGGCTACCGCTGTGCGATTGCGGAAGGGGCAGATTATATTTTTCAGACAGATTCTGATGGACAGACTCTGCCGGAAGAATTCTGGAAGCTGTGGGAAGACAGGAAAAAGTGTGGGCTTTTGATTGGAAGCAGAAAAAAAAGACAGGACGGCTGGCGGCGGATCTTTGTGACACGGGTTCTTCGCCTGGTGATCCTTGTGACATTTCACTGCTGGGTGGAAGATGCCAATACACCGTTCCGGCTGATGCGGGCTGCAGAACTGGAAGAAGTTTTAACAGAGATCCCACCACAGTATTTTCTGGCAAATGTACTGATGACGGTGCGATATACAAAAGAAGGACGGCGGGTAATGTATTATCCAATTACATTCCGTCCGCGACAGGGTGGAGTCAATTCTATTAATATGAAAAAAATTGTAAAAATCGGTAAAACAACACTAAAAGACTTCCGGAAGTGGGGAGGTGCGAAACAGTGAATGAGAAAAGAAAGGGAATATGGAAAGCTGTTATACTGACGGTGCTTTTTATGAGTGCACAGGTTCTGTTAAAAGAGGACGGAAAAGTATTTGCTGTCTGGTGGCTGACCATACTGGTGCTTGGATGGTGCAGTTTTCCGCTTTGCCAGTATCTTTTTTCCGGATTCCGTGACAGAGGATATCTGGTGGCAAAGATATTCGGTATTGCCGGTGCGGGATTTTTGATGTGGCTGGGAGCAAGTACGGGAATTGTACCGTTTACGCATGTGGGCTGTCTTGTAAGTACAGGTGTACTGGCAGCTGTCTGCTGGGGTGTCTGGATTGCGTTAAAGAAACAAAAGATAAAGGACAAAACGTCCTGGAAATTTACAACAGAATGGTACCAGACAGTGCTGGATGATGAACTGGTATTTATCTTATTCTTTCTTCTATGGACTTATGTGGCGGGATTTCGCCCGGCAGCGTACGGAACAGAAAAGTTCATGGACTATGGGTTTATGATGGCGATGATGCGCAGTACCACACTTCCGGCGAAGGATCTGTGGTATGCGGGAGCAAAAATCAACTATTATTATGGCGGACAGTATTTTGCTGTATTTTTAACGAAACTGACCAATACGCAGGTGGCACAGACGTACAATCTGATGCGGACACTGGTGGCAGGGTTTTGTTTTTCCGTTCCGTTTGCTCTGGTACGCCAGATGGTACTTGACAGCTGGAAAAGAGAAAAACCGGCACTGCTTGGCGGTGTCCTTGCGGGGGCAGGGGTATCTCTTGCCGGAAATATGCATTATGTGGTGATCGGAAAACTTCTTCCGTGGATCCGGGAGATCTTTCATCTGCCAAAAGGGGATTATACTTACTGGTTTCCGAATTCCACCCGTTATATCGGCTATTATCCGGCGGGAAATGATAAAACGATTCATGAATTCCCTTCCTACTCCTTTGTTTTGGGCGACTTACATGCCCATGTGGTCAATCTGATGTTTGTGGTGGCACTGATCAGTCTGGTTTATGCGATGATGCAACATTACAGCGGAAAAAATGCGCTGCAGGCGGAGATGACAGGAAACAGAAATTTTTGTAAAAACCAGGTGGCGGCAGCTCTGACAGATCCCTACGTGCTGGTGTTTGCTTTTCTGATCGGTATGTTTCACTGGACGAATTACTGGGATTTTGTCATCTACTATGTGATGGGTGGCATGGGAGTGATCTGGTGCAACTGCCAGAACTATAAAGAACTGGAAAAACCGCATCGTATGAGAATGACGATGGGGATCAGCCTGCTTCATGCGGTATGGGTATTCTTACTGGCAAACATAGCTGCACTGCCGTTTACTTTGCAGTTTCAGAGCATGGTCAGTTGAAGTGGCACTTGCACAGAACCATTCCAGACCATATCAGTATTGGCTGATCTGGGGACTTCCGGTCATCGGGACAGTACTTTTTTTTCTGGTGCGTGAAACGGGAAGGTGCGAAAAAAGCGGATGCTTTCGGTGTGTTGCTGGGGATCTCGGCTCTGGGGCTGATCGTGATCCCGGAGATCGTTTATGTGAGAGATATCTATGAAAAAGAATACGCCAGATCCAACACAATGTTCAAATTGACCTATCAGGCATTTACGATGTTTGGAATCTTATTTGGGTATGCACTGATCCGTCTGTGGATGGAGAAGAGGCATGTGATACGGAAAATTCTGACCAGCGTGGTGTTTGCCTGTTTTGTGGGCTGTTGTTTTTATACGGTAACTGCTGTGCATGCATGGTTTGGTCAGGTATGGAACCCGGCGCAGTATCAGGGACTGGATGCCACCGCATATCTTGAGACAACTTTTCCGGAAGACGCTGCGGCGATCCGCTGGCTCAATGAACATGTTACCGGCGATCCGGTGGTTCTTGAGGCAAATGGAGACAGTTACAGTGACTATGAACGGGTGTCCGCGATGACGGGACTTCCCACAGTGCTCGGCTGGTATGTCCATGAATGGCTGTGGCGAGGCGATACCGGGGCGCTGAATGAGCGTGCACAGGAGGTAGAGGCTATCTATACCTCGACGAACCAGGAAGATGTAAAAAAACTGCTGGAAAAATATCGGGTCAGGTATATTTTTGTGGGCGCGAGAGAACGGGAAAAATATGCGGCACTGAACGAATCCATGCTGCAGTCACTGGGAAATATTGTATTTTCCGACGAACAAAGCCAGACTTATGTGCTGCAGGTTGCATTTTCGGGGCAGTAGGCTATAATAAAAAGGCTGTAACTGTTCAGTACCTTCACAGTTACGAGCCAAAATGCATAAAAAATCACCTTCGGTGATGGCATTTTGACTTGTATGTCTCGGGATTTTGACATATTCATGTCAAAACGCCTCGCGGGACAGTGGCTACTGAATAGTTACAAAAGGATACAAAATACGCGGTACACCCGACAGGGAGGACCAGCGGATGAGAAGAAAGGACGGACAACCTATGTTGAAAGGAAAAACAGTGGTTCTGGCGGTAAGCGGAAGTATTGCAGCATATAAGATCGCTTCTCTGGCGAGTGCCCTTGGCAAACTTCACGCTGATGTGCAGGTGCTGATGACACAAAATGCCACGAATTTTATCAATCCCATCACCTTCGAGACCTTAACAGGAAATAAGTGTCTGGTGGATACGTTCGACCGGAATTTTCAGTATTCGGTAGAACATGTGGCGCTGGCAAAGCGGGCGGACGTGGTTCTGGTAGCACCGGCTTCTGCCAATGTGATCGGAAAAATTGCGAATGGAATTGCAGATGACATGCTGACAACAACGGTGATGGCATGTAAATGCAAAAAAATCATTTCTCCTGCGATGAATACACAGATGTTTGAAAATCCAATCGTGCAGGATAATCTGAAAAAGCTGGAACACTATGGATATGAAGTGATTCAGCCGGCAGTCGGACTTCTGGCATGTAAAGACGTGGGCAAAGGAAAGATGCCTGAGCCTGAGACTCTGCTCGAATACATTTTACAGGAAGTGGCTTATGAAAAAGATCTGAAAGGCAAAAAAATCCTTGTGACAGCAGGACCGACCCAGGAACCGATCGATCCGGTGCGGTATCTGACGAATCACTCCAGCGGAAAAATGGGGTATGCGATTGCAAAAGTCTGTAGCATGCGAGGTGCGGAGGTGACACTGGTCAGTGGAAAAACTGCCATAAAACCACCACTCTTTGTGGATCTGGTGCCGGTTACAACAGCGAGAGAGATGTATGAGGCGGTGACCGGCAGATCTGACCGGCAGGATATCGTGATCAAGGCGGCGGCTGTGGCAGATTACCGTCCGAAAACGATCAGTGAGCAGAAAGTGAAGAAAACGGACGGAGAACTCTCTATTGAGATGGAACGGACGGATGATATTCTGAAATATCTGGGTGAACATAAGAGAGCGAATCAGTTTCTGTGTGGTATTTTCCATGGAGACGGAACATATGCTGGAAAATTCCAGAAAGAAATTGAAGAAAAAGAATCTGGAATATGATCGTGGCAAATAATGTGAAAGTGGAAGGTGCCGGATTTGCCGGAGATACCAATATTGTAACACTGATCACCGGAGACGATGAAACACAGCTTCCGTTGTTAAGCAAGGAAGAAACGGCAGTGGAGATTATGAATAAGATTCTGGAACAGACAGAGAAACAGTTATAAGGGAGAGAATTATGATATTAGCTATTGATATCGGAAATACCAACATCGTAGTGGGATGTATCGATGAACAGAAAACCTATTTTATCGAGCGGGTTTCCACAGACAGAAGTAAGACAGAACTAGAATATGCCATTGTGATCAAAAATGTACTGGATATTTTCAAGATGTCTCCGAAAGAACTTGAGGGTGGTATCGTGTGTTCTGTTGTACCACAGATTACACAGATCGTAAAACTGGCAGCTGAAAAAATACTGAAAAAAGAAGTCATGGTGCTTGGCCCCGGAATTAAAACCGGCATGAATATTCTGATGGACAACCCGGCACAGGTGGGAAGTGATCTGATTGCAGATGCGGTGGGAGCCATCAGAGAATACAAACCACCGATGATCATCTTTGATATGGGAACTGCGACGACGGTTTGTGTAGTCGACAGAAAGAAAAACTATATCGGCGGCATGATTCTTCCCGGTGTGCGGACTTCTCTGGATGCACTGACGGCGAGAGCTGCGCAGCTTTCAGGCATCGATCTGGAAGCACCGAAACGGGTGATCGGGAAAAATACCATTGAATGTATGAAGAGCGGCATCGTCTACAGCAATGCGGCACTGATCGATGGTGTGATCCTTCGGATGGAAGAAGAACTGGGTGAAAAAGCAACTGTGATCGCTACCGGAGGTCTGGCAAAGAGTATTGTTCCATATTGCAAAGAAGACGTGATCCTGGATGATGATCTGCTGTTAAAGGGACTTCTTTGGGTGTATAAGAAAAACAGCTGAAATCATATAATTCAGTGCGGGATATTATCAGTGAACAGTAAAATAATTCAATAAAAGGATGGAAAGAAAAAGGGGAAATGGTTGCATTTCCCCTTTTTATCGTCTACAATAAAACCATAAAACCCTAAGGAAAAGAGGAATTATTATATGGAACTGAAAAAAGATACTATTTGTGTCCAGGGAGGATGGCAGCCCAAGAACGGAGAACCGAGAGTACTGCCGATTTATCAGAGTACTACGTTCCGCTATGAGACAAGCGAAGAGATGGGAAAACTGTTTGATCTGGAGAAAGAAGGTTACTTTTATTCCCGTTTGCAGAATCCGACCTGCGATATTGTAGCACAGAAAATCTGTGATCTTGAGGGGGGCGTGGCAGCTATGCTTACTTCTTCCGGTCAGGCAGCTACGATGCTTGCGGTGACTAATATCTGTGAGGCAGGAGATCATATCATCTGTGCGGCAAAAATCTATGGCGGAACTTCTAATCTGTTAGCCGTTACCCTGCATCGTTTCGGAGTGGAAGTAGATCTGGTGGATCAGGATCTGCCGGAAGAAGAACTGGAAAAATACTTTAAACCGAATACAAAAGCAGTATTTGCCGAGACAATTTCCAACCCGGCAGGTGTTGTACTTGATATTGCAAAATTCGTGAATCTGGCACACAGCCATGGAGTACCGATGATCTGTGATAATACCTTTGCAACACCGATCAACTGCCAGCCATTTCAATTTGGTGTGGATATCGTCACGCATTCCACGACAAAATATATGGATGGACATGCCATGGCACTGGGTGGCTGTATCGTGGACAGTGGAAACTTTGACTGGGAAGCTCACAAAGAAAAATTTCCGGGTCTGACCACACCGGATGAATCGTATCATGGTGTTATTTACACACAGAAATTCGGGAAAAAAGCCTATATTCAGAAAGCAGTAGCACAGCTGATGCGAGATATGGGTTCCTGCCAGTCTCCGATGAATGCATTTTTGACCAATGTAGGCCTGGAAACATTGCACCTGAGAGTACCGCGACACTGTGAGAATGCATTAAAGATTGCGAAATTTCTGGAAAATCATGAAAAAGTGGCATGGGTGGAATATGCAGGGCTGGAAAGCAGCAAATACCATCAGTTGGCAGAAAAATATATGCCGAATGGTGTCTGTGGTGTACTTTGTTTCGGTCCTAAAGGAGGGAAAGAAGGTGCAATGCGATTCACCAATGCACTGAAACTGATCGCAATTGTAACTCATGTGGCAGATGCCCGTACCTGCGTTCTGCATCCGGCAAGCCATACCCACAGACAGCTGAACGAAGAACAGCTGATTGAGGCAGGTGTCCTTCCGGATCTGATCCGTCTCTCAGTTGGTATTGAAGATGTGGATGATTTGATTGCAGACCTTGCGCAGGCACTCGAAGCGGTGTAAAATAAAATCAGGATACTCCGGTATAGGGAAGATGACCGGGGACAGAAAAGGAGAAAGGCATCATGAGCAAAGCACAGGAGCTTATTAAAAAAGAAGGACTGGTGGGAATGATCATCACCGATCCCTATAACATGAGACACATCAGTGGTTTCCGCGGAGGAGAGGGTGCACTGTACGTATCTGCCACCCAGCAGGTCCTGATTACAGATTCCCGTTATACGGAACAGGCAGAAAAAGAAAGTGATTTTACCATTGTTCAGGAACATCGCGGACATACCAGAGAGCAGATTTTTGCAGAATGTCTGGAAAAAGAAGAAGGCACACTGGCAATCGGATACGAAGATCAGTCGCTGCTTTGCAGCCAGTTCGACAAGATGAAAAAAGCACTTCCGGTTAAAGAGTGGGTGCCAATGGGGGGAAAAGTGGATGCACTTCGCAGAATCAAAACTGCAGAAGAAATCGAATATCTGGCACAGGCAGAGCATATCGGTGATGTTGCATTTTCCAGGATCCTGGATTTTCTGAAACCGGGAGTCAGTGAACTGGAAGTGGCAGCGGAACTGGAATATCAGATGAAAAAAGCAGGAGCAGAAGATCTCGGATTTAATACTATTATTGCTTCCGGACTGAACTCCTCTATGCCACATGCGATTCCGGGCAGAAAGAAACTGGAAGCCGGAGACTTTGTAACGATGGATTTCGGATGCAAGTATGAGGGATACTGCTCTGATATGACAAGAACTGTAGTAATCGGAAAAGCCAATGATAAACAGAAAGAGATCTACAACGTGGTTCTGGAAGCACAACTGGCTGGCCTTGCTGCTGTAAAAGCCGGAAAAACAGGTAAGGAAGTGGATAAGGCCGCCAGAGATATCATTACAAAAGCTGGTTACGGTGACTGTTTTGGTCACAGTCTTGGTCACAGTGTGGGTCTGTTTATTCATGAGAAACCAGGACTTGCTCCGTCTGATGAAACCGTGCTGCAGGCAGGTATGATCGAAACTGTGGAACCGGGTATCTATGTACCGGGATTCGGCGGCGTTCGTATTGAAGATATGGTACTGGTTACCGAAACAGGTTGCAGAAACCTGACGGGTTCTCCGAAGGAACTGATTGAACTGTAAAGCCCAGCCTGGTCACAGGAAAGCAGAAGATCAGTAGTCAGATAATAAGAATGTATGCATAAAAAGGAAGAGATATCTGTGAAAACAGATACCTCTTCTCTTTTTTTATGCGAGCAACGAACCAAAGTCCTGCTTGCACGAGACCTTGGCGATTGCCGCAAAAACGTTTAAATAATTATGCAGCTGTGCGGAAAATAGCAACTCTGTGTTTATCAAGAATTGTATACACAATCATGCCCAGAATTCCACAGGAAATCACTTCTCCGATACCGACCGTACCCATCAGGAACGGAATCGGAAGCGGTACCTGATAGCCGTAGTGAAGAACAAAGGGAACGATCAGGATATTGGAAATGATCGGTGGCAGTGGAGCCAGAAATTTGTTCCGGTTGCGGAGCAGATAGGTGAAGCAGGCGCCCAGTAAGGTGGCGATACTGCCGAAGATGATATCCGGAAGGATACATCCGCCAAGAATATTACTGATCAGGCATCCCACGAACAGACCGGGGATAGCTGCAGGCGTAAATACCGGAAGGATGGTCAGTGCCTCTGAGACACGCACCTGTACCTCTCCATAGGAAAACGGTGCCAGAATCACGGTCAGAACCACATAGATTGCTGCGATCATCGCAGATTGTGCGAGGAACAATGTGTTACTTTGTTTTTTCATATTCAGTTTCTCCTTTAGTTTTGTTTTACGAGTGGAAGGTCACGAACACTCGATTCATTTTCACGCGGCTTTTGAGTCAGACAGACATGGGTACATGGATATCTGGCGAATGCCGTGGAGGCATATACTGAAAGTATATGACCTACGCCGGAAATCGGCGGTCAGCCCTGTAAGACCTTGTTTTTATGGGCTTTGCGACAGGTCAGAATATAGCATATCAGCTGACAAAAAGCAAGAGGATTTTATAAAAAATAAAATTGAGAAATACAACTTGTAAAGTTGTGCATACAAGTTATAAGATAGAGGAAAGAATACAGGCAGGAGGTGTGTATTACGGAGAAAGGGAAAAAATATATGTCCCTGATGGAAGAATTGAAAAGTAAGATTCTTTCCGGTGAGATCCGACCCGGCGCGAAGCTGCCATCGGAAAATGAACTGGCGCAGGAATATGAGATCAGCCGCCATACAGTGCGAAAAGCATTGGCGATTCTGGTAACAGACGGATATATTACAACAAAACATGGCAAAGGAACTTTCTGTTCCGACAGGATGGCGCACCGGAAGAATTCGAAAAATATTGCAGTGATTACGACTTATATTTCCGATTACATTTTTCCACGTCTGATCCAGGGGATGGATCGGGTACTGACAGAACAGGGATACAGTATCATGCTGAAAAATACCGGAAACAGCCGGCAGAAAGAAGCACAGTGCCTCGAAGACATCCTGACCAAGGATGTGGACGGACTGATCATCGAACCGAGCAAAAGCCAGATTTTGTGCAGAAATATGCCTCTGTATGAGCAGCTTGACCGTATGGGCATCCCGTATGTCTTTATCCAGGGAAGCTACCTGCAGATGAAAAATAAACCGACGATTCTCCTGGATGATGCGAAAGGTGCGTACCTGCTGACAAAATATCTGATCGATACAGGACATCGACAGATCGCCGGTGTTTTCAAAGCAGATGACAGCCAGGGGGCAGAACGTCACAAAGGATATGTCAAAGCACTGCAGGAAGCAGGAATGTCTTATCAGCCGGAACTGGTGGTGTGGTTTCATACCGAAGACCGAAAGGTAAAACCTGCGGTGATGGTACAGATGATGCTGGAGGCGGAACTTCCGATTGATGCAGTGGTCTGCTACAACGACCAGATTGCGGTGGAAGTGATCCGGATGCTGGAACGGATCGGGAAAAAAGTACCGGAGGATCTGTCCGTGACAGGCTACGATGATTCGATGATCGCAAGAACCGGTCCGGTGGAATTGACGACGGTGTCTCATCCACAGGAAAAACTTGGCGAGATGGCAGCAGAACTTCTGCTGGAACTGCTTCATGGGATACCACCCGAAGAATCCAGAGTACTTCGCCTGATTGAACCGGAGCTGGTGATCCGAAAGTCTTGTATGAAACGCCGGTGAGAGGAGAATAAAAGAAAACGCTGGCAGCAGGCATCCGGAGTTTTTCAGAAAAAGGAAATAGAAAACATCAGTAACAGATAAAAATCGAACAAAAAACCTGTTTGATAAAAAAATAAAAACGAGCAAAATAAGGAGGAATTTTTTACATGAAAACAGCAAAAAATTATAAGTTCTGGTTTGCAACCGGATCACAGGATCTGTATGGAGATGAGTGTCTGCAGAAAGTAGCAGAACATTCGAAAATCATTGTAAATGAACTGAACAAATCCGGGATTCTTCCATATGAAGTGGTATGGAAACCAACCCTGATCACAAATGAAGTCATCCGTAAAACATTTAATGATGCAAATGCAGATGAAGAATGTGCGGGTGTGATCACCTGGATGCATACGTTCTCCCCGGCAAAATCCTGGATTCTGGGATTGCAGGAATACCGGAAACCACTGTTGCATCTGCATACGCAGTTCAATGAAGAAATTCCATATGATACGATTGATATGGACTTTATGAATGAAAATCAGTCTGCTCATGGCGACCGTGAATATGGACATATCGTATCCCGTATGGGAATTGTCCGTAAAGTTATTGTCGGACACTGGGCAGCAAAAGAAGTGCAGGAAAAGATCGCTTCCTGGATGCGTACTGCAGTCGGTGTCATGGAAAGCAGCCATATCCGTGTGATGCGTATTGCGGATAATATGAGAAATGTAGCGGTTACCGAGGGCGATAAAGTAGAAGCGCAGATCAGATTCGGCTGGGAAATAGACGCTTATCCGGTTAATGAAATTGCAGAAGTTGTACAGGCAGTTGGAAAAGGTGATGTGGATGCGCTGGTAGAAGAATATTACAGTAAATACCAGATTCTGTTAGAGAGACGCGATCCGGAAGAATTCAAAAAACATGTAGCCGTACAGGCACAGATCGAGATCGGTTTTGAGAGATTCCTAGAAGAGAAGAATTATCAGGCGATTGTTACTCATTTCGGTGATCTTGGCGCACTGCAGCAGCTGCCGGGTCTGGCCATCCAGCGACTGATGGAAAAAGGTTATGGATTCGGTGGTGAAGGTGACTGGAAGACCGCAGCCATGGTACGTCTGATGAAGATCATGACTACAGGCAAAAAAGACGCAAAGGGAACTTCCTTTATGGAAGACTATACATACAATCTGGTTCCGGGAAAAGAAGGTATTCTGGAAGCACATATGTTGGAAGTATGCCCAACCATCGCAGACGGTCCGATTTCCATCAAGGTGAATCCGTTGTCTATGGGTGACAGAGAAGATCCTGCAAGACTGGTATTTACCTCGAAAACCGGTCCGGCTATTGCAACATCTCTGATCGATCTTGGCGATCGTTTCCGTCTGATCATCAACGATGTAGATTGCAAGAAGACAGAAAAAGAGATGCCGAAACTGCCGGTAGCAACCGCATTCTGGACTCCGCAGCCAGATCTTGCCACAGGTGCAGAAGCATGGATTCTTGCAGGAGGAGCACACCATACCGCATTCTCCTACGATATCACCGCAGAACAGATGGGCGACTGGGCAGAAGCGATGGGTATCGAAGCAGTTTACATTGATAAAGATACGCAGATCAGAAATTTCAAGAACGAACTGAAATGGAATTCTATGTATTATAAACTGAACAAATAATCGTTCCAATAACAGAATGGAGAAAAAAATGACAGATAAAAATCAGATTATAAAAGAGATCCGGGCTGGGGAAACCAGCCTGGGAATCGAATTCGGTTCCACCAGAATCAAAGCGGTTCTGGTAGGCAAAGAGCATGCACCGATCGCTTCCGGAAGCTATGAGTGGGAAAACCAGCTGGTAGACGGCATCTGGACATACAGCCTGGAAGATATCTGGAAAGGATTGCAGACCAGTTATCAGGAACTTGCAAAAGATGTAAAAGAACAGTACGGAGAGATCCTGACAAAGATCGGATCCATGGGATTCAGTGCCATGATGCACGGCTATATGCCATTTGACGAAGAGGACAATCTTCTGGTACCGTTCCGTACCTGGAGAAATAATATCACCGAGCAGGCGACCGATGTACTGACCCCGCTATTTGGTCAGCAGATTCCACAGAGATGGAGCATCGCACATCTGTATCAGGCCATCTTAAACGGTGAAGAACATGTAAAAGATATCACATTTTTCACTACACTGGCCGGTTATATCCACTGGAAACTGACCGGGAAGAAAGTTCTGGGTGTCGGCGACGCTTCCGGTATGTTCCCGATCGATTCGGAAACCGTAGATTATAACCAGAAGATGGTAGAACAGTTCGATGAACTGAAAAAAGAAAAAGGATATCCATGGAAACTGAGAGAGATCCTGCCACAGGTACTGTCTGCAGGAGAAGACGCAGGTACGCTGACCGAAGAAGGTGCAAAACTTCTGGATGTAAGCGGTAACTTGCAGCCGGGCAGTCTGGTATGCCCGCCGGAAGGTGACGCAGGAACCGGTATGGCAGCGACTAACAGCGTAGCAGTACGCACCGGTAACGTATCCGCAGGTACTTCTGTATTTGCCATGATCGTCCTGGAAAAACCACTGTCAAAGGTATACGGAGAAATTGATATGGTGACAACACCGGACGGTATGCCGGTAGCTATGGTACATTCTCAGAACTGTACCTCAGATCTGAACGCATGGGTGAACTTGTTCCGGGAGAATCTGGAAAGTTTCGGCGTGAAAGTAGATACTAATACACTGTACGGTACTTTATATAACAAAGCCTTAGAGGGAGATGCAGACTGCGGCGGACTGCTTCCATACTGCTATTTTTCCGGAGAACATATTACACACTTTGAAGAGGGACGTCCGTTATTTGCGCGTACACCGGACAGCAAATTTACCCTGGCGAACTTTATGCGAAGCCACCTGTTTACAAGTGTGGGTGCGCTGAAACTGGGTATGGATATCCTGTTAAAAGAAGAAGGTGTGGTTGTAGATAAGCTTCTTGGGCACGGTGGTTTCTTCAAGACAAAAGGTGTGGGACAGAAAGTGATGGCGGCAGCGGTCAATGCGCCGGTATCCGTGATGGAAACAGCAGGAGAAGGCGGTGCCTGGGGAATCGCTCTTCTGGCTGCTTACCGTAAAAATAAAACAGAAGGCGAGAGCCTTGCTTCTTATCTGGAAGAACAGGTATTTGCAAAAGAAGAAAGTGTACAGATTGCACCGGATCCGAAAGATGTGGAAGGATTTGAAGCTTTTATGGACAGATATAAAGAGGGACTGGAGATTGAGCGTGCAGCAGTAGTACATCTGCACTAGGCAGGAGGAAACTATGTTAGAAGAATTAAAAAAACGGTATATGAAGCCAATATGCTGCTTCCAAAATACAATCTGGTAACATTTACCTGGGGAAATGTCAGCCAGATTGACCGGGAAACCGGCTATTTTGCCATCAAACCCAGCGGTGTGGACTATGACAAACTGACACCGGACGATATGGTGATCATGGATCTTGAGGGAAATAAGATCGAAGGAAGATACAATCCATCCTCTGATACACCTACTCATCTGGAATTGTACCGTGCATTTCCAAAGATCGGCGGTGTGGTACATACGCACTCTCCATGGGCAACCAGCTGGGCACAGGCAGGAAGAGGAATCCCGTGTTACGGAACCACCCATGCAGATTACATGTACGGAGAAATCCCGTGCGTGCGCTGCCTGACAAAAGAAGAGATCGATACGGCGTATGAGAAAAATACAGGACTTCTGATCGTAGATTACTTCAAAGATAAAAATTATGAAGCAGTACCTGCAGTTCTGTGCAAAAATCACGGACCATTCACTTGGGGAAAAGACGGACACGAAGCGGTTCATAATGCGGTCGTACTCGAAGAAGTTGCAAAGATGGCGGCACGCTGTGAGATGATCAATCCGCAGGTGAAACCGGCACCGCAGGAATTGCAGGATAAACATTATTACCGGAAACACGGAGCAAATGCATATTACGGACAGAAATGAAAAAGAAAACGGCAGGCATCGACAGTAATTGACAAAAAATAATGCAAATGGTATCATTTACGCTGGTACATCGAAAACGATGTACCAGTAATAAGTAAACCAATAAAAAGGAGGCTGTCGGGCGTGTCAGCAGACGATAAAGAGCAGGAAGAGGCAACGCGGGAAAAAAAGCCGAAAATGTCCAAAAAGAAGAAAGGTGCGATTGTTGCCGGGATTTTTCTGGTGCTGATTGTGATCATTGCCGGAGTTGTATATTATATGGGACATCGATATTATACAAAAACCAACTATATGACGGATGATGAAGTTCAGGCATTGATTGAAAAACAGAAAGAAGAGCAACAGGAGAAAGAAACAGAGGAAGAAACGACGGTAGAGGAAGAAGTGGATCCGGAATTGCTGGAGGCACAGCAGAACATGGCACAATATGCATCTGCGGAGCCAATCACTACGGATGGAAATGTATACAATATTATGCTGGTTGGTCTGGATACGACAGATAAAGGCTGGATTGGGAACTCAGACTCTATGATTCTGATCTCTGTTAACTATCGTCTGGAACAGATTTCCATGATTTCCCTGATGCGTGATACCCATGTAATGATTCCGGGAATCGGATACCGTAAGTTGAATGCCACGTATCCCAATGGTGGAGGACCATTGCTTGTCAAGACCGTAGAAGAGAATTACAAGATTGATGTAGACCGATATGTTACGGTGGATTTTGGTTCGATGATCGATATTATCGATGAAATCGGTACCATCGAAATTACTTTTACCCCAAAAGAAGCAGAAAATGCAAACAAAAGTATCAAACAGCAGTGCAGGATACTGGGATTAAAATCTAAAAAATATCTGATTCCGGGTGAGGGAACCTATGAATGTAATGGTATGCAGGCGGTGGCTTATGCACGTATCCGAAAAGTAGGTAATTCCGATTATCAGCGCACAGAACGTCAGAGAGAGGTACTGTTAAAACTTCTTGATAAAGTAAAGGCTATGAGCTTTGAAGATCTGGATCGTCTGGCAACCCGTCTGCTTCCGTTACTGACACATAACGTACCGGAAAGTGAATTCTGGGGTTTACTGGCAAAAGCGCCGACATTGATGAAGTATAAAATTATTTCCGATCGCATTCCTTATGATGGTATGTATCATGGCTACAACGGGGATCTCGTTCCGGACTGGGAGCCTACCGTACGAAAATTGAAAGAGACGATTTATGGTGCGGATGTACTGGATGAGGAAGGAAATGTGGTGACACCGACGCAGGAGACAGAAACAGCGGATACCACAACCGGAAGTGAAACAGATACACAGAATACAGAAGCAACAGGCGATTCCGGTCAGATTACCATGGAAGCAGAAATCGGAACGGGAGATTCGTCCGCACAGATTATCCGTGGAAATGATGCAGATGGGCAGGTAGAGGAAAGCCTGCAGAATAACAGTGGGAAAAAAGCTGCTGTGATAGCGGATAATACAGGTACCGCGGAGAGTACAGGCGGAACGATGAATGAAAAAAAACTGAAGAATCCGTATACTGATCCGGTCTTTGTCCTGCGGGTTCCACAGGCACCGGAGGAAGAGGATAGCAAACTGGTCGACGGTGATTATCAATGGCAGAAACTAAAGTGAGCAAGGGAATCCAATAATAAAAGAAGCAGAAAATTTTATGAGGCAGCAACAATTTAAGTTTCTGCTCTTTTTGTGGGAAATGAGTTAAAATCCGTGGGTGCATAAGATCCTGGCTTCTGCGACAACAGCAAAATCCGGTGTGGTATGTTTTGTCTGGTTTGTAGTTGAAAATCAGACAACAATCTGTCATACTAAGGGAAGTGAAGAAATGTATTTCTGAAATATCAGATACCGAATTTTCAGGGATACAGGAAAGAAGGGCTAATAATGAAGGTATTTGCACATCGAGGATTCAGCGGAAAATATCCGGAAAATACTATGCTGGCATTTAAAAAAGCGGAAGAAGTTGGCTGCTATGGCATCGAGTTGGATGTCCAGCTGACGAAAGACGATGAGATCGTGATCATGCATGATGAGACCATTGACCGAACGACCAGTGGAACAGGAAATATTCGTGATTATACGTATCAGGAATTGTGTCTTGTTGACTGCTACGGAAAGTTTGAAGGAAAATATGACTTTCAGCGGATTCCAACGCTGCGGGAGTATCTGACCTGGGTAAAGGATACGGGACTGGTTACCAATATTGAACTGAAAAACAGTGTGTATTACTACGAACACCTGGAAGAAAAAGTAATCGATATGGTGCGGGAATTCCAGATGGAAGACCGCGTGATTTTTTCTTCCTTTAATCTGGTATCCATCAACAAATGCAAGAAAATGCTGCCGGAAGTTCCAATGGGATATCTGATGGAAGCACGGATGGATAATATGGGATTTTTCACAGAAGAAAATGGTGTGGAATATTATCATCCGGATAAGAACTTTCTGACAGAAGAGATGGTGCGGGATTGTCATGCGCATGGGATTGGTGTCAATGTGTGGACTGTCAACAAAAAGAACTCATGGAACAGTTAAACAACTGGAACGTCGATGGTATTTTCACAAATTTCCCGGATCGGGCCAAAGAACTGGGACTTGAAAATAAAAAATCGTAACTGTCCGTATCTTTCACAACGGCTGTTGAATAGTAAAAAAACTAATGTCCTGTTCTAAAAAAGGCATAAAAGTTTCATATTTTTTTAAGAATTCAATTATTGCGGTGAAAAGCATTCGTCTGTATAATAGTCATAACTGATACTCTCTACAGAAAACGCAAAACAGACATAAAAAAAGCAGAGTAATAAAAGAAAAATCAGATAATATGAAAAATAAGCAACGTAATTATCGAAAAGTCTAACAGCTACGAATAAAAGGACAGGAGGAAAGAATATGGCGGGATTTAAATTAAAAGTAACACCGGAGATGGAAAGCTTAACACAGGTATGTGTGGAAAACAGTAAGATGGATCCGTCTCTGTATGGAAAATACGATGTGAAACGTGGGCTTCGTGATGTCAACGGAAAAGGTGTGCTGGCAGGTCTGACACAGATTTCGTCCATTTATTCCACAGATGTGGTGGATGGGAAAACAGTTCCCTGTGAAGGAAGATTATACTATCGCGGGTATGATATCCATGAACTGACGCAGGGATTTTTAAGAGAACAGCGTTTTGGATTTGAAGAAGTTACTTATCTGCTGTTATTCGGAAAGCTGCCCAACGAAAAAGAACTGGCAGACTTTAAGGTCCTGCTGGCGGGCCAGCGATCTCTGCCTAAGAACTTTGTCCGCGATGTTATCATGAAAGCACCGACCAAGGATATGATGAATACGTTATCCAGAAGTGTGCTGACGTTATATGCCTATGATCATAATGCGGATGATACTTCTTTGCCGAATGTCCTACGTCAGTGTCTGAATCTTATCAGTGTTTTTCCGATGCTGTCGGTCTACAGTTATCAGGCATACAATCATTATATCAAAGGAAAAAGTCTGTATATCCATAATCCGGATCCGAAACTTTCTGTTGCAGAAAATATTTTGCTGATGCTTCGTCCGGATATGCAGTATACGCAGTTAGAGGCAACGATTCTGGATCTTGCACTGGTGCTGCATATGGAACATGGTGGTGGTAATAACTCAACATTTACCACTCACGTTGTGACTTCTTCAGGAACAGACACGTATTCGGCAGTAGCAGCCGCCCTGGGTTCCCTGAAAGGACCGAAGCACGGTGGTGCCAATATCAAAGTAGTCCAGATGTTCAAAGACATGAAAAAACAGGTGAAAGACTGGACGGATGAGGAAGAAGTAGGAGCTTACCTTCGCGCGCTGCTTCATAAAGAAGCTTTTGATAAAAAAGGCCTGATCTATGGAATGGGGCACGCTGTATATTCCATTTCCGATCCGAGAGCAGAAATCTTCAAAGGGTTCGTACAGAAACTGGCCCATGAAAAGGGCAAAGACAAAGACTTTGCACTTTACAGTATGGTAGAACAGCTGGCACCGAAGATTATTGGAGAAGAGCGTCATATTTATAAGGGTGTAAGTGCCAATGTGGACTTCTACAGCGGATTTGTGTACAGCATGCTGGATCTTCCGACCGAGCTGTTCACACCAATGTTTGCCATTGCACGTATCGTCGGCTGGAGTGCACACCGGATGGAAGAACTGATCAATATGGATAAGATTATCCGTCCGGCTTATAAAACAGTAAAAGAAGAAGAAATTTACCGTCCTCTGGAAGAACGATAAACAAAGAAGAAAGGAAGCGTTATAAACATGAAACGAGCAGGTCTGGTACTGGAAGGTGGAGCAAACAGGGGTGTTTTTACCAGCGGAGCACTGGACTATCTGATGGAACAGGATTTTTATATCCCGTATGTGGTTGGAACTTCCGCGGGTGCGTGCAATGCGGTGGATTATGTGTCAAGGCAGCCACTGCGTACAAAGAACTGTACCATTATTACGGATAAGAAGAAGCGTTATATAACAATAAAAAATACACTGAAGACGGGAACATTGCTGGATATGGATCTGATTTTTGAAAAATATCCGAATGAAATCTTTCCGTTTGATTTTGATACTTTCCTGAATTCGGACATGCAGTGCGAGATGGTGGTGACCAACTGCATTACAGGAAAAGCGGAATATCTGAGCGAACACTCCAGTGCAAAACGGATGATGGATATCTGCAGAGCGTCGTGCAGTATGCCGCTGGCGACGAAAACAGTATTTGTGGACGGCATTCCGTATGTGGATGGTGGAGTGGCCGATTCCATCCCCATCATCCATTCCCTGAAGACAGGACATCAGAGAAATGTAATCATTCTGACCAGAAATAAAGGCTATCGGAAACATTCCAGCGGAAAACAGGACCGTCTGTTTGAACTCGCTTACGGAAAGAAATATCCGAAACTGGTCGAAGTACTCGAACAGCGTGCAAAAGTCTATAACAAGACGTTGTATTATATTGACAAATGGGAAAAAGAAGGAAAAGTATTTGTTCTCAGACCGGAGATCGAGCCGGTAGCCCGTCTGGAGCGGGATACACAGAAGCTGGAGAACTTTTATCAGCATGGTTATGATCTGATGGAAGAGAAATTTGAGGAAATGAAATGGTTTTTAAACCGTTGATTAGAGGGAGAACAAAAGATGCTGTTTGAAACATTTTATCCGGATACCTGGGTGGATTCCACCTATCAGATTGATTTTGATGAACTGTATAAAAAAAGGATACCGTGGCCTTATCTTTGATATCGACAATACTCTGGTACCTCACGGAGAACCGGCAGATGAACGGGCGAAAGCGTTGTTTGCGCATCTGAAAGAGCTTGGTTTTTCCTGCTGTTTGTTGTCGAACAATCAGCTGGAGCGTGTGCAGATGTTCAACAGAGATGTGCAGGTGCATTATATCGAGGATGCACATAAGCCTTCCCGCAAAAATTATCTGAAAGCGATGGAACTGATGGGCACGGATTTGTCTGATACTGTGTTTATCGGTGATCAGCTGTTTACTGATGTGTATGGGGCAAAGAGGACAGGAATGGCGAATATCCTTGTGAAACCGATCCATCCGAAAGAAGAGATTCAGATTATACTGAAACGGTATCTGGAGAAAATTGTTTTGCATTTTTATCAGAAAAACAGGAAATCTGGTCGTATTTGAAAAAATTAGTTGAAAAATCCCTGTAGTTATTATAGAATATGAGTAGCCAAGCTCAAATATATTAAGAAGGCAGATACCCGGAAATCACCGGGTATTGTGAGTTATAAGGAGGAATATCATATGATTTCAGCAGGAGATTTCAGAAACGGTGTAACATTGGAAATCGATGGAAACGTTGTTCAGATTCTCGAATTTCAGCATGTAAAACCTGGTAAAGGTGCAGCTTTCGTAAGAACAAAATTAAAAAATGTCATCAACGGTGGTGTGGTAGAAAAAACTTTCAGACCTACTGAAAAATTCCCACAGGCTCGTATCGACAGAGTAGATATGCAGTATCTGTATGCAGATGGGGATCTGTTCAACTTTATGAACATGGAAACTTATGATCAGATGGCAGTTGATAAAGATACTGTTGGCGATTCTCTGAAATTTGTAAAAGAGAACGAAACTGTTAAAGTATGTTCTTATAACGGAAGTGTATTCGCTATCGAGCCGCCTCTGTTTGTAGAACTGGAGATCACTGAAACAGAACCTGGATTCAAAGGTGATACCGCTCAGGGTGCTACAAAACCTGCAACTGTTGAAACAGGCGCACAGGTAAACGTACCTCTGTTTGTAAATCAGGGAGATAAAATCAAGATCGATACCAGAACAGGTGAATATCTGTCCAGAGTATAAGATTTAACAGTCGAAATTAATAACAGATCGTAAAGCCCCCGGAAAATCCTGTATTTTCCGGGGATTTGTTATGTTATGGGCTTTAGCCTGTTGAGTGAGATGGAGTTTTTCGCTGTTCCGAAAAATGGAATTTCACTCAACATTTAACCACCCGCTATGCGGGTGCGCGTCGATTGTTATACAAAAAAATTACCTTTCGA